>CAACWC010000235.1_pt1 | contig 18359 bp, 10 predicted proteins | sample 2275511 | NCBI WGS metagenome assembly CAACWC01 (sample SAMEA5312443, study PRJEB27640) | indoor metagenome | biome: indoor environment; feature: controlled; material: polymer antistatic dissipative epoxy resin | place: Italy | collected 2014-05-27 | reverse complement strand
CAGGCAGTCTTCAACATGACGGACAATTCTTGAGGCTGTGGGCTCTGAAACCCCGTAACTCGTCGCAACGTGAAATAAGGTTCGGTATTCCCGCCAATAGCTCAGACAGAGCAGAACCTGATCCTCCAGGCTTAACTTGGGCGGTCTGCCTTTGGCAGAGACATGCTTCTGCAATTGCTCAACCATCAAATAGAAAGTTGACCATGAGATGCCTGTGTATCGCTTGAACTGAGGATCAGAAAGCTTGTTTGAATCGATGTATTTCATCCGCAGATTATGCACGAATGCCAAGAAATCCGGAGTACAAATATTAACCAAAAAGAAGATCGTTTTTTGATTTATGAAAGAGATCTAATATTTACGTATAAAAAAACAATATTAAAAATTGTATTAATATCATTTTATTTAAAAAAAATGCCACTTATTTATGGCATTTTTAATTTAGTTAGACCCTGTTAACTGCCTATAATCCTTTGAAGATGACCGCAATTGTTAGGTTCATCATAAGCAGCATAACCTTTAAGATATTGATCCAAAATTTTACCAATGTGATTGACAGTATTCCGATCCTTTGTGAAAAAACCGATAGGCATAGTCACTGGCAATCTTTCTGAGTCAGTCACATGATAACTAATAGCCACAAATTCATTTTCTATATGCAATATTTCCACATTCCCATCACAAAACCCCTCTCTTACACCATTCAGTAACTTTGCATAAGGTTTGAAAATATTTAACCAAGTTTTAGCAGCATGTTTATCATACTGATTCCTTATTGGTAAAAAGACTTTTGCTGTTAGCCCTTTATTATCCCTGAATGCCTCTTGCACAGATTCAAATGCCCCCCCAATTTTTGAAGTCATACCCTAAAATGGATTCGAAGGTGCAACCCATGTCAGTTGTGACGCATTATTAGGTTTATTTGATACTTGCTGATGTTTAGAAATCCTTTGGATTTCTTTTTCCAGTACTTTCCAATTTTCTTCCTGGTAAATTGGACCTAATAATAAATTATAATTTACTCCACCAACAATCTCACCAACTAAGCCATCTTGCAGGTCAACTAAACTTTTTATCTGACATTGCTCATCCAGGAACTGAGCTGTATAATGATCCCCGAGTAATTCTAGTGCTTTAATAATTTCCTTGGCATTGTTAGCACGTTTCATTTGATCTAAGTGCTCTGCGAGCAAAGAATGTATCTGATCAGAATTACTCAAATCAGAGAATTTTTCTAACAATACTGGATCACCTTTGTGATCAATTTTAAAATCAACTTTGATCCGTAATGGACTATTAAAATTAGGGATTACAGAATTAATCATATATAAGTGAGGTCGATGTTTTGCTTTTGTTACAGAATTAGGGAGATAATTATTTTCTGCAATTTGGAAAAATTCATCTTGGAACTCTGTTTTCACATATTCAGTCGAATAAGCTAAATGCTCTGGAGGAGCATTCAATTTTAAACCACAAGCCCAATTATTTAGACCACCATTCTGATCGCTTTTGAAATAGCTAAATGTTGCTAAATCAAATTTAATTTTGGCTGTGCTTTCCTCAATCGTAGTCAAGCTTACGTCTGAGGCAACATCTGTAAATAATTTGTTTGCTAAATCAGTAAGTCCCAAGCGACCGTCAGAATTTAATTTTACAAAATCCTGTTCAATTAAATCATCAATCGCTTCAGTTACCTCAATATCACTTAATCCAAAATACACGGCAATTTGCATTTTGGTCATCGGTGCAATATTAATAAGACGTAATACATATTCTCGAATAAAGGATAAACCTTTACCAGAAACATAGGAAAAGTTCACAATAAATTCTTGTGATGGTATTAAAAAATCAATTTCTTGATATTTAAATTGTAAACTCATACCATTTCTCCTTTAAGAGATCTAGATAGGATAAAACGGTATCCTTCATCTTTACCTTGTTCTTCCATATGTTTCACCACTTTTCCAAATGGCAAATCTTTATTTCGTCCACACCAAACATTTTTGTTGCCAACTACAATCAATCGATCCATCGCACGAGATAAAGCGACATTAATTCGATTTGGCATATCCATAAATCCCGGACTATTCAATTTATCAGAACGAGTAATTGAAACGATAATGATGCGATTTTCCTTGCCTTGATAACTATCTACCGTATCAATGTTTACTAGGTCTTTAAATCCTTCAGGCCATGCATTTTGATTAAATAACTGGTGTAAATAGCGTTTTTGTTCTGCATACATACATATCACACCTATGGCGGCATCAGATTTGCGAACACTATTTAGATAAGCTATCAAATCTTCATCTTCAGCAATTTGCTTTAATATGGTGATGATCGCTTTCGCTTCCTCTTTATTACGAATTTTCCCTCGATTTTGATTAACTTCTGTATGGTATGCGTCACGTCCCATATCAGATGTATCCACCCATGTCACAGTTGAATATAAAACATCAGCGCTCTGCTCATACTGTTCGGAAATAAAACGTCCAGAAGATTTTAATTTACCTTTGTAAAATATTTCTGAAACAAGTTTTCCGATAGGTGTAGCCATACGGTATTGTGTCCAAAGGGATTCACTCGCTTGCTGACCATATTCTGAATTAAATGCTCGATCAAAGTCACTTTTGAGCAAATCATCAATTTCATCATAATTGCCATATCCAAGCTGAACTCCTAGTTTTCTAGCGATTACCTTTTTTTGCTCAGGCAAATAGTTTGGAGGTAATTGATGGTGATCTCCAACCAATAACACTCGCTTGCCTGATTGCATTGCAATTGCTAGTTCTCCTGATTGAGAGCGAGCTGCCTCATCAATAATTACCCAGTCATATATGTTTTCTCTAATATTGAGATGACCTTGTCCAATCCCTACACATGTACCGATCACTAGTTGTCGAGAACGTGCGTAAAATTCATCATAATTTACATAGTCTCCTGACAGAGTATCAATCATTTCTTTAGTGACTTTTGCCAAGGCGCTGACCCGTTGGGTTTCTTGAGTATTCAATCCAAATCTAATACTTAATACCTTAATGATGCGGGTTTTTAATTGAAAATCTATCGGGGTTTTCGATGAAATATCTACATTGAACTCATTTAGACTTTCCCAGCGAATTGACGCTTCAAGCTCTTTGATCTGAGTGCCCAGATCAAAATCCATTTTTTCATTAGATATTTTGGAATGCTCATGTTCAATGATGTTCTTAAATATTTTTTTTAGCCTGAGTAAATCATCAATTTGCTTAAATAGTTGTAGTTCGAGCTCGACCACTTTCACCATTACATCTGATTGCAGACCCAATGCTGTTGCCAAAGAAGAAATACGTGTTTTCAATTCTGCTAAGAACAATTCACGTTTTTCTGTGGTAATGGCCTTAGAAAATACGTCTTTCAAACCATCTGATACTGTGGTGTCACGATTACTAAATCGTACAACTTCTAGCGGTGTTTGCAAACGAGCACAGTGTTTACGAATACGCTCTGCAGCATTATTTACTGCTTCATGAGATTGACTTACCAAAAGGATATTTTTTACATTTTGATTTTCAACCAGGTAATGTACAAATGCTGCAATAAATTCTGTTTTACCTGTTCCTGGTGGTCCTTGTAATAATGAAAGAGGACCACTATTAATCAATTTTTGAAAAGCTTCTCGTTGTTGAGAGTTTAGACTGATCTGATTGCCATGATCATCTGTACGATCGTAACGAGCAAAATCAGTCTCTGTAACCTGTATATCATAGTTATTCGCTGGCGTGTTGCACTCTGGATCAAACAAATCAGCCAAATTTGAAATAACACTTTGTTTATTCAAAATACGTTCAATAGCGTGTTTACGTTTTCTTAATGATGCATTACTTTGCATTGAACGAAAATAAATTACATCACCTTCTTCCGGTGGATATCGAGTATTTTTAACCTTGGTGATGTGTACTTCGTGAAGACTAGATGCTTTTAAATCCACTTCACCTATTTTAAATTCTTTTATGAACTCTTTAGCTAGTTCATCATTAAATTCAACCTGTTCTGGCCTTTTTCCCTCAGCTTTCAAAGCCTTGTAGTCGATTTTTGCGATAAAAGCATAAACCTTATCAGTATCTGAATCGTCGAAGCTTTCTAAAGGGTCCTTTACTGCATCATAAGGACAAACAAAAGTATCACCTCGAACAGATGCCGTTTCTTTGAGCTCAATTGATGGGGCTGCATCAATTTCGGCATCTAAAATAGCAGTCCACAATTTATGGGTATTAAATTTATTTGATGTGGATGTTGGTGATTTATCATGCTGCTCACTATCAGTAGCATAACTCGATACAATAATCGGTTGTATAGATTGTACAGAATCGATCGTATTTGGGAGTTCTTGAGCAACATCTATCTCTTCTCCAAATACTGCCTGTTGCGTCTTTTGCAGATGAGCTTGCTCTTGTATAGCAATATGATCTTGAAGAGATGACTCAACTATCTCAATAAAATCGGCTTGCATCATAAGAAAATTTGCAAGTTCAACATGATTGCGGTGATCAGATACCTTGATCTGTATCTCTATATTTAAGCTTGCTTGGCTATTCTCTTTTTCTTTTGAGGATAAATAATCTCTTTTACGAGGTGCATAACCGCCAAAGATTTTTTTTGAACTCCGTGTTAAATCATATTGTAAAGCGTATGAGCCACCAATTCCATTAAAAGTTAAGCTAGCTATATGATCTCGCCCTTCAGTACGAGTTGTGATCCCAACATACATCTGCATATTTTCAGGATAAATCGTAAAGTCTTCTTGTACACGATCATCATATACAGTAACAATTTGCTTTGATTTATCACCTAGATTGTCAAAAGCCTGCTTAAATCGCGCAATCCCTTTAAATCCAAATTCTTCATCTTTCAATTCATTTTGAATTGCTTCAGCAAGTGTTGGATAGACTTCTGCCCCCTCACCAAAACTAAAGCCTAGAATCTCACTCGCCAATTTCATAACTGCATAATTATCACGTTGATAAGCATCAGCATCATATCGTTCTGGCGCATATTGAGTATTTCTAGACTCTTCTCCGGATAAGTTAAAGTCAGGTATATCAATTAGATATATTTGACCATTATTTATATCGAATAAAATATTTTCATCATGCAAATCACCATGAGCTACATGTAATTCATGAAGATCTTCAATCGCTGCGATCAATTTACCAATATCTGCCAATCTTTCATCATGGCTTATTTCAACAGTCTCATTACCACATTGATTATATTTCTGACGCCAAGATTGACTATCAGCAATATACTCTGTCACAAGAAAAAGACTTGAAGACTTTTGTGCAATTCCAAACTCTTCAATGCGTGGGATATATTGAGAATTAATTGATTTTAGCTTTTCTATTTTTTTAATGAATTTATAGATTTGAAAAGCTTCAATATCAGACGCATTAATTCCACCAGTATTGAGCCAAGCCTTAACGATAAACCCGTTTGAGCAGTACACTTCTTTTTCATCAGTTTCAACAAAGAAATCAATATCATCAGAAGGTCTAAATTGACGAGAATGATTAATACTATGGCGATATGGTTCTAACAATTTCGCATCAAAAGTTAGTATCTCAGCACGCTTAGGCTCTGCAGCTTGAAATGCAGTTAAAAATTCTAAGGCATCTTTAAATGCCTTATTGAAAATTGCGTCATATAATACAGGTGAATAAAAAGCAGAACTTTTTTTTAGGTCACTTTGAAGTGATAGACGACTGTCCTGGGAAATACGTTGGCCCCTCAGCAAATGCCAAAGCATAATTGCCAAAGCATACACATCTGATTCAAAAGGGGTGTTAAATTTTTGATTTTCAGACTCATCCCCGATTGCTTCAATTACACCGACAGCTAGTTGCTCTCGATAATCACCTACCGTACCAACGGGTTTAAAATAGGCACATGCCAAATTAGATATTACTACTGTTTTCGATTGAGAGAGCCACAGACTATGAGTATTAATATCACGGTGTGCAACTTGCACTTTATGTAGTGAAACGAATTGAGCCAATAGAATCTTAGCAATTACCAGTAAATCTACTTCGCTATATAAATTCGCATATTTACCTATGAACTCATTAAAACGGAAATGATTAGACGGAAAATCGAACAGCTCAGCACTGATCGTAGTCACCTCATCTGGATCAAATGGAGTCAATGATCTTAAGCAATGATTGTACAATTCTTGGTTGTGATTTTTTAAATATTGTAGGACATTACGCTCTCTTGAAACAATTTCTTCACGACCATTTGGAGTCGATCCTTTCACCCCAGAAATTTTACTAAAGTCCCACCAACGAAGCAGCGCTTCATTTTTAAATTCACCTTTCGTGACCGCATAATATTCTTTATAAATACCTTTCGGATGATCAAATATCACATCTTCAGCTGTATATCCACCAACATTAAGTGATCTGGCCTTTGTTTGATTCCCCAAAAACAACTCATCAAAGATATCGAAATCTTGGTTCACCGTACGTTGCAGCGGGTGATTTGTGGGAAATTTATTATTAAATTCTGAGGCATTAGCTAGTTTTAAGAAACCGTCCAGCGAGATCGTAAGCTCTTTATCTACCCCTTGTAGCTGACTAAAGTCTGCATCGCCAGTCATAACTACCATGTATTTAATAAATGGAACTCGCCCCTTATTTGTAAACTTATTCCTATATTTTTCTAACTTTTTTTGTAACGTAAATACCTTATTTTTAGTTACTGAGACTGGCGAAGTACCCATATCTTGGCTACCCTTATACCAGCGTCCCTCAACACATGTAACTGGTTTATGATTCCAATCTTTCAACTCTACAATAATCACATTACAATGCGTCACAATAACAAGATCGAATTCGCCTTCTTTACCTTTTGAATTGATAAAACGGAATCCAGCATATCCTTTCCATGGAAACATCTTACCCTGCTTAGAAAAAGCAGCTTTAATTTTTTCTATAGCAATTATTTCTTGTGGTTGAAGTCCACCTTCCCAAATTTTGATATCCAAAATGCCCCTCTTAAAATCTAAAGATTAAGTTTTATAAAATGATTAAAGTTAACTATATGTTGATGTAGGCTTTTTTTCTATTATTATTCTACTGAAATCGTACATTTAATATACTTCCATTTCTCATTATAAATCGTTTTATACTTTTTTATTTATCGCAAACTCATGATCTATTTCATAAATCAGAAAGTGATCATCTTTTTAATTGATATCTCCTATAATAATATAAGCAATTGTTTATAATAAAAATGATGCAAAGTGCTGGCCTTTGCAACCTAGATGGAAATACACATGTCAAATAATTTTCTTTTATTAAAATCTGATTGGACAGATCTCTTTAACTATGCTGTTAAAGCTAAAAATAATATTTCAGAAGATCCCAGTATTGCCTGTGTACACATGCGTTGCTTTGCCGAGCACCTTGTGGATGTGCTTTATCAACATTTAAATTTAAACACACCACAGCCAAACAGCCTATTTACACGTCTTGATCAGCATGAATTTAAACAACTCATTCCTGAAGTCATTCAATCAGGCTTGCATATGGTCAGAATGATCGGCAACAAAGCAGCGCATGGGCAACACATTGAGAGTCAAATAGCGATTGATCTGTTGGCAGATTTAAATGATCTAACAGCTTGGTTTATTCATTTTATGCCTAGCCATAGTTTTACATCAGGTGTAGATATTGTACAAAAAAGCCCATCAGGTACAACGGGTGTTGCTCATTCTTCAGATGAATTATTACAGATTAAAACGGCTGAAATACAGCAATTACATGCTTTAGCTCAACCGCAGTTACGCAGTAAACATCATCTGCAATTACTTGACACCTTTGCTGAATATGATTTAACCGATGATCAACAGCACTTGGTTAAACAATTAGATCAGTTTTTTAGCACTAAAAGTCCACAGGTATTTTTATTAAAAGGTTATGCAGGTACAGGTAAAACTTTTATTACCAAAGGCTTAACTGAATATTTTAAAAGTATCAGACGTAATTACGTATTAGCTGCACCAACAGGTAAAGCAGCAAAGGTGATTGAACAAAAAACAGGTTCTAAAGCATCAACCATTCATAAGGCAATTTATGCCATCAACGACATTAAACAATATAAAGAAGAAGTTGAAGGATCAGAAACGTATAAGTTTTACGCCAGTTTAGCAGCCAATGATGATCCTGTAGATACAGTCTATATTATTGATGAAGCCTCTATGGTGTCTGATCACTATCAAGAATCAGAATTTTTTAGATTTGGTTCTGGATATTTATTACAAGACTTATTGGAATACATCAATTTAGACCATAATGACCATCAAAAGAAAATCATTTTTATTGGAGATAATGCCCAATTACCACCTGTGGGGATGAACCTCTCTCCTGCACTTTCAGAACATTACTTAACAACTGAATATGGTATACAGCTAATAGGCTATGAGCTGAGAGAAGTGGTTCGCCAAAAAAGTGAAAGTGGTGTGCTTTACCATGCCTCGCAGTTAAGACAAGCCATGGAAAATAATGTGTTTAACCAATTGGTGATTGAAACTCATTTTGATGATGTGCATCGCCTCCATTATGATGAATTTATGTCATCTTATTTGGCGGTTTCCAATGGAAAAATGAGTGCTGATACAATTGTGCTTGCCCAATCCAATGCCGATGTTGCAGCCTACAATCAAAGAATTCGTGAGCACTTTTTTCCTGAGAAAATAGAATTACAACCGCGCGATAAAATTATTGTGGTGAATAATTATTATGATCCTGTATCAGGGAAAATGATCGCCAATGGCGAGTTTGGTATGGTGAAACAGGTGCATGGAGAAAAAGAAATTCGTCATGTTACCATCAGATGCAAAAATAAAAATACCGAACAGGTCGAAGAAATTGCCATTGAATTGCTTTTTCGTGATGTGCAATTGGTATTAAAAGATTTAGATGGCAGACCTTATTACATCGACTGTAAAATTGTAGAAAACTTATTAGATAGTGCGCATGCTGATTTGGTTTCGGATGAGAGCAAAGCTATTTATGTGGATTTTTGCATTCGTCACCCACGCTTAAAACCAAATTCTGTTGAATTTAAAGACACTTTAAAAGCAGATCCGTATTTTAATGCATTAAAAATTAAATATGGTTATGCCATCACCTGTCATAAAGCACAAGGTAGTGAATGGAAGCATGTCTTTGTGAAATGTAAAACCCATACCAATCCCTTAAGTGCTGCATATTTTAGATGGTTTTATACTGCCATTACCCGAACATCAGTCGAATTACATCTGATTGATCCACCAAATATTCCTTTAGGCGGTGGCTTAACACCTATTCAACCAAGCTATATTCCTGAGCATCTACAACAGACAGCATCAGATTTAAATGATGAGCTACATCCTACCGATGATGTAACAGTGACAGCAACTTGCGATAAAGAACAGCATGATCAAGCTATTGCACTAGGTATTCCTCAAGACAATGCCTGTTTGATGTCTATTTTTAACCGTGTGCAAGCATTGATTGCAGGCAGCGAGTTTCGTATTTTAGAAATTAAACATCAGCAATATCAGGAAGCTTACCGTTTTGTGGATCAGCACAATGATGTAATTAAAATAGCGATTCACTATAACTCAAAACACAACGTCAGTAGCGTACGTACACAAAACATGTCTGCAAACAGTTCACAGTTAGAACAGCGATTATCTGCTTTAAAACGTCCAACTGCGAGCATGACACCGGAAGCAGAGGATACAACCATAACGTTTGAGCAAGAGTTTTTAGCACAATTTCATCAACGTCTTATAAATCTATGTGAACCTAGATCAGTTGAAATTATGCAAGTACAGCAAAAGGAATGGTATCAAATTTATACATTTAAAAAACAACAAGATATTGCTGTTTTTAAAATTTGGTACAGTGCAAAACAACGCTTTTCTCGCTTCCAAGCCGAACTAAAGCAGTGTTCTTCAATGCCATTTGTCCAAGAAATTAATCAGTTATTAACAGAAGATTTAGCCGTATGAGTATGAGTCAGGAAATTTTTGCACTGCGTAAAGCACAACAGCTTGATGAGGCTTATCTTCTCGTAAATCAACTCATCGCTCAGGATACAGATGATGCCTGGGAAATCAAAGCCTGTGCATGGTGCTTAATTGATTTGATCAAACGGGAAGCGCAAATGCCGCACTCTGCTTTGTTGCCAACTTTGCACCAGCAACTTGCTATACTTAAGATTGACCCCAAAGACGATATTTTAAAAAAGCAATTGGATAGCTTACAATCTTTAACAAGTCCCTTTGGGCAAGATGCGCTACGGGCAAAAGCTTTAGCTAAAGATAAGAATTATCCTGAATCACTTGCAATCTATCGTGGAATTTTTAACCAACATACTATCGATGATCAGCAATTACACATGTCTTATGGTTGGACATTATATCAATATGGCAAAGCCTTATGGACTGCAAATCCACAACAGCAGGCAAACACAGTTAAACATCTGTTAAATGAATATTTTCAGCTCAATACAGAAAAGCCTTCGATCTTACATAGCTGTATTCTAAAACTCGCACGAAGTTTAGCTAAAGAAGGACAATTAAGAATTGCGCCATTTTTTCGGATGTGGGGCGATCAGTTTATGGATGAGGATTATCAAGCATCTGAAGATAAAAATAACACTACCTATCCCCCATTTGCAGAAACTATTTTACAAATGGTGGCGAAAGAAGCTATTCATACCAATGATCGAGAACTATTACATTTCATATTACCTCGCCTGCAACAAGGTATTGAAAAATTTAATGATAATATTTGGTTTAAATATTATTTGGCGAAAACATTTTTGGCTTTAGGGCAACATCAAGAAGCGAGAGTCTTTTGCATCAATGTATGTAAAGCAAAACAATCAGAATCTTGGGCATGGGGTTTACTTGCCGAAGTTTATCGAGCTCATGACAGCAACATGGCCTTAGCCTGTTATTGCAAAGCATTATTGTGTAAAAATGAAGAGAAGTTAAAAATCAATCTTCGCAAACAATTGGCTCAAATGTTGATGGTACAAGGATTATATCCTGAAGCCAAATTTGAAATTCTGACCGTATTACAGAATAGTGATAAAATCCAATCAGACCTTATGTCTTTAACCCAACAGGATTGGTATCAACATACTGAAGTGGCACATGATAATCTAGAATTTTATCGCCAGCATGCAGATCGTGTTGATGATATTGTGTATGAAAATCTGCCATGGTTAAACGCCAATATGGGAGATAAATTTGTCATTTCAGACACGAAAAAAACCAAGTATAAAATCTTTATTAAAACTGAACATGATACGGTTGAAGCTTCGGTTTCCGAACATCAAATTAAAAACTTAAATGCCATTATGGGACAACCTTTACAGGTAAAAGGTGAATTTGATGAAAAAAATATCTTTCGTGTGTATTTAGTTAGTCAGCGAACCACAGGTGAAACATGGGATGCACTTTCAACTTATTTGGCTGTGGTGGATAGTGTCAATCATGAGAAAAAATTATTTCATTTTATTGTCGATAAAACTAAGGATGGAGTGGTTCCTTTTCATGCTACAAGCCACAAAGTGCAAGAAGGTGATGTGATTGAAGTCGCAACGGCAGCTTATACATCGAAATCAGGTACACACCTACGTGTAATTCATTTACAGCCAAGTACACAAAACCCATCTATAGATATTTTGAAAATCTTTCATAAAGAATTTGTTGAGACCAATGGTAACGTCGGGTTTACAGAATCAAGTTATTTTATTCCACCTCATCTAATGAAAAAGCACCAACTTAAACTAGATGATACTATCTCAGGTCTGGCCGTTTTAAACTTTAATAGTAAAAAGAAAAAATGGGGCTGGAAAGTTCTAAAAATCATGGAAAAATAAGACTTAGATCTATGTACTTATTAATCAATTCTTTTAGGATATATAGAAAATATAATTGTGTAAAAATTGCAACTCAATTAGTAAATAAAATCCAGAAAACTTCTTTATAGAAGATTCTGAATTTTAATATTAGATCTCTTGCGAAAGTCGTTATTGCAAGTTGATTCGGTTTACCAGTACAGCGATTAAGTTGATGCGTAAACCGAATCTTTTCTGTCTATTTCGATAGCGTTCACTTAATATTCTAAATGTTTTCAATTGACTATTAATGTGTTCAATCACAACTCGTATTTTTCCAATCATTTTATTGTACTTTTTCTCAACTTCAAATAAGGGAAAATTCTTCTTTTTCTTTATTGGCATTGATAATTTAAAGCCATCTTGCTCTAATCCGTAGTACCCTAAATCCGTCATAACATATTCACAATGTTTGAACTTCTTAACCGTTTTTCTTGCCAGGTTAATATCATGCTGACTGCCATTTGATACATCTATTGCTATGATTTGTTTGCTGTTCGGATGATAGATCACTTGGGCTTTTAGCGTATGTTTCTTCTTTTTACCACTGTAGAACTTACTCTGATTTTTTTTTCGGGCGTTCTATTGAACATTCTGTCGCATCGATAATGACCCAGTTAAAGTGTTCGTCTGCTGTGGTAATACTTCGTTTTGGCAGAGTAAAACGTCTTGATTTCATCAATGTATCTTCAACCTTTTTAATAGCTCGATTCACATTACTTTCAGCGGATATGGTAGTGTGCCGCCAATTCCAGTTGATTGCTATAGTTCCGTAAGTAATTGAGCGTTAATAACAACTGATCCTCTATAGCTAAAGTATGAGGACGACCTGATTTCTTTTTGAATGATTCTGCTTTTTCTAAAACATCTACCATTTCGATAAAAACTGGTCGAGGTACGCCAACCAAGCGTTTAAATTCAGAATCTGAAAAACGGTTTAATTTCTGATATCTCATGAAATCTATATTGAGGCAGTTTTTACTTTCGCAAGAGATCTACTATATGTAATATATTGTGAATTAAAGGTAATTCAAAAAAATTAATTATGAAGTAGACTTCAGGTAAACATAAGTTAACTTTAGTACATGATAATTTAAGTTCATAGATTCCCTTATTAATTAGAAAATCTACTACTTAATTTCAACCTCTTTCAAGATATAATTCCTGAGATCTTGAAGCATCTATATTAAACAAAATCCAAAATAAATTAAATGATTAATCTAAGATTTATACGAAATCTTATATACAATTTAAAGCAATTCTAATTTTTTCAAAAATTTCTTTTTCATGGTCTTTAATCTGAGACTTGTTCCACTCTTCTTCTGTAGTTAGAATTTCAAGCATTACTAATTGCTTTATACTTTCTTTGCTGTTTGAATCCTTGTAATGATCAGCTTTTGCTTTAGGCATATAATTACTTAATGAAGAATTCTTGGATGCAGAAATTAAGCATAAATTACCTATGCTATCGAGTACTTTATCCACGATCTTATTTTTATCACTCATCGGATTCTGAGGATAAAAATGTTCTACCGAACTTCTAAAACTAAATTCAAAATCCTTACGTTTAGTCGGTTGTTCTAGCCAGAATAAGTAGTCTATATAGTTAAAAACTAAATTATTTCTAATATTTCCATATCTTAAATAATTTTTCCAATTAGTAGCATAGGCACAATCATCCATATCAAAGATGATAATGTCATCATACTCATAAGGTTGTTCATTCAAATATCTGTAACCAAGAAAATGAGTTGCCGTATCTCGCAAAAAATCACGGTAATCCGTTAATTCAATGCCATTTGGTTTGTCCGCTTCTTCAGATAAAGGTTCATAACTATATGCTTCATTTAAATAGTTAAGTACTGCAAATAGCCAGTTTTTATAAATTACAGTTGGATTTGAAACATGAAACATTGACAACAAAATCAAGGTTTCATCATGTAATGAACGTCGAATATTGTGTAGTGTGGAGAATCTACGTTCATTAAAAGTATTCACATAATTGAATGATGCATTAGTACGTCCATTTTCCCCTTTCATATAGTAACGAACCATTTTTAAGCACCAATGATCCTTATTATTGGCATATTCTCTTTTCAAGACATATTGATCGAATAAGAATCTCAATTTTAATAAGTGAAAGATAAATTTTTTCGAAAATCTATTTTTTTCTTCAATAGACATATCTTTTGTATAGCTTTCAAAGTTCGTTAACAAACGTTTATCATCTAAAGAAATATTCTTAATAAGATCATCAGCTACATACGTTTTTAGGGCATGAAGTAAGAAATTTTCAAAATTAATAATACTGTGAAATCGGTCATTATCTCTTTCATCAAGTTCTTGATTTTGTTTAGTTTCATAGTTTATAGATGATGTTTTACTTTTATCATGTACTAAGTCATTAAAACTAATGACTATTTCAGTATTATTGTTTCCTTTAAAATTTAAAAATAAAGATTGATAGTTTTTAGGTCTAAAGCTAAACCATTTTTTCCCAAAAATTTTATTTCTTAAATCTGTGCTAAAATTCGGGTGAGTCTGCACGTAATTATGTATATCAGAACATGCTTCCCAAATTTTATTAAAAGCCTCTCTAATAGCGGGTTCATCCGAGCTCAAATAACTCAATAAACGAGATTTAAGGACTTCATGTTTTTCGAGTTGTTCTCCTCTAGTATTCATAATTTCAAAGTAATGATTTAGATCTATACCTTGTGGAACCTGTACACGCGTCAAAATTACTGAGTTAAATAGATAGTGCAAATACCCAGAAAAGCTTCTATCCGTTTGACGTGTTTTAAAATCATCTTCAATAGATTTTAGTATATGTTTCACAATTTCAAAACCTTCTGACATTTTTGTATTTGCATTGCTAAAATCAGGGTTAATTCTTCCAAATTGATGAAGCTGATTTAAAGTCTTATCTGCAAAAATACGGCTTTCAAATTTTAAAATAGGTTGTTTAAAAAAACTGTTAAATTCTTTACAAAATAAATTCTCATTTTCCAATGAAAACTTAAGTGCACAGGCGATGATGTTAAATGTTGTTAGTCTTTGTTGGCCATCAATTGTTTCAAAAGTATTATAGGTATATTCACTATTTTTTGTCCGATTTACAATCAGTGTTCCGATATAATAATTTTTATCAGCTTCCTCTAAGTAGTAATCTCGAACATCATTTAGTAACTGACTGATATGCCTTTCTTGCCACTCATAATTACGTTGGTAAACTGGTATGAAATAACGATCATCACTCAAGAAGAGTTCTCTAAGAGACAAAAAATCAATGAGCTCATTATTGTTGGACATAGTAATGATTCTCTTTAAAAAAGTTGACTACACGGACATCTATGCGTTCTTTAAAACTACTCCAACTTTCCTTATTTATATTGGGTAACATTTTTATCGGATAGTTAAGTACTTCTTCTACATAAATTGCTTCTTTAATCGTTATAAATAAATTGTAGCGTAGTACATAATTATCCAAAGAAATAAACTTTAATTGGCTATATTTAAATCTTAAGCAAAATGCCCAAACAAATGCTTTTTCAGCAAATTCCTCTAAATCACTAGTACCAAATTTATCGATAAAACACATCATAAGACAACCAAACAAATTGGCTATAAATTGCTCGCCATCTCGATAACTTTTGCTATTTTTAAACAATAATGTGATGAGGTTAGTTGGTACTAGCTGATTTTTTTCATCTAACAATTGGTACTGTGTAAAATTTTTATTAGAAGTTAGTTCAAGAATATAGTCTTTAATATTCTGATAATAATCAACATATTCAAAGAATCTTCTACCATTAATCATCACTTGATCGAGTTGAAATGGAAAGTCATAGTGTTGCTTGTCAATGTTTCGATCAAAATCCTGATTATAGCGATCTGTAAAATGATGGCTAATTAATAAAGCTTTGACATATGGATAATGATCAATCTTTGTTAAAGTTACACCTTTAAATAAGTGTACATCATCTTTAATGAAAGCCACTTTTGCAGGCTTTCCAGCCATCCATTGTTTTACACGATACAAATTACGAGCAAAGAGATTACTGAGCTTTTTTGATTCAATGCTTTCCCAGCGATCAACAATCGATGTTTTTCTTTGTTGGTCTACCTCCTCAAACTCTCGTAAATGATAAGCTTTAAGTAAATCATGTGGATCTAAATCCTTACCACGTGCATTTTGAGAGTCAAAAAATTGGAATGCTTCAGTAATATTACTTAAGTAAAAAACAACGACCTGTGTATTTTGAAGGAGTAATACAATTTCTTCATCATTCCAACTGCGCAACAATCTCAGAAGCAATTGGTAATTATTTGAGATATTTTTAATACTGAGAGAATGATTATATTTCCAATGGTGTTGCTTTAAATAGTTATATATTTCTGTAATATTTTTTCTAACAACTTCACTACACTTTATAGTCGGCTCTTTACCAGTAACTCCAGTCAACTCAGCAAAAGCGAAAATAATAAGCTTTAACGTAGTAAATCGTTGTTGACCATCTACAATTTCTTGAACATCATCATGTCTATGAAAGACAATCGTGCCTAAACGGTAAGGTGCTTTGGGTGCATGTTGCATAATATCCTGAACCAAAGCTGTGACTTGCTGTGCTTGCCATTTATAAGGACGCTGGTACTCTGGAATTTGTACTTTCCTTTGTTTTAGCAGGTCTGACACTAAAATAATGTCTGCTTGCAATTCCTCCATTTTTGCCAAGATTAACTCGCTGTAATTATTAAATAATTTAAATATTATAAAACAAATTTCTTCTTATGCTATCTCTTTTTAATTCTAGTACTTTCCTCCATATCGGCATGTTGAAACATAAAGTTCCTATTAACCTGAACTTAAACATTAGAGTTGAATTTAGTCTATTTTTCATAAAATTAACGGACAAGATTACTAGGTTCATGAACTTAAATTTTTAAAAATATTAAATATTGTTGATAAGTAGCTTATATTTATATAATTATTTGTAATAATTTTTATGAACTTGACTTTAGGTGAACATAAGTTAAAAACTAATTGCTCGTTAAATTATTCTTAATGCATTACGGCGATACGGCTAATAGAAAAATCATATTAATACGCAAGCGATGTTTTTTAATTGATTAAAAAAAGATTGAAAATCTTATTTTTCGAGAAAAGTTTGCCAGGTTGTGTTTTCCCATAAAATGAAACTATCAAAAGCAGAAAGCTTAAAACTTGGAGTGAACAGCATGTCAAATTTAAACGCTCAATCAGTACAGTTACAAGGCACTTTATACATCGGTTTCCCTAAAACTTTTAGCGGTGCTCACATGGAAACATTGTTTGATGAAATCTCAGATTACATCGACAACAACTGTGATTTAACCCTTGCGGATCTTCAAGCGGATAGTGACTATGCTCAACTTCAATTTCAACAGCACATGCCGACATTGGCTGATAAAACAAATTTCTTCTTCATGGACGTTGAAATCTACGTTGCAACATTAAAAGAAAACTTTGGTCATACATCAGTACTCGACCAAGTTACCTCAGTAAATATCTTTGGCAAAAACCTTGAAGACATTTGCACGTTAATGGCTCAAAACGGCTACGCATACGACCGTATAGAAGATTGTTGGTCACGCGAACTTTCTTAATTCAATTCACCCATACGCACGGATAACGTGCGTATGCCACTGAATCACATTTGAGGATATAAACCATGCAAAACCTAATTACAGCGCATTGCGAGCTAACCATCAAACATGATGAAAAACAGCAAAAAAATGTCGGGCCTGTTGTTGTGACGTTTGGGGCGATCTTTACTGCTGAGTCGGTGAATGAACTGTTTTGCGCTATATGCCAAGACGGAATCAGATTTAAAGCAATCTATAACCCCGACAATATGTATTTTTTACGCCATGAGCTAAGCCCAATTGCTGATTTGTCAGTTAAGACAGACCAAGACGGCAACATTATTGTCAGTGTGATTGCATCCACTAGCCCATATTTTGAGATCAAAGTACTAAAAAATGGTTTTACCAACTCAGACACCTTAAATAGTTCTGCGATTCGCACGTTGGTTCGCAACCATCAAAGCCCATTCCAAGAGCAAATTTCTGACTACTTTGAAACAGACCAAATTTTTAAAACCATGCAAGCAATTTTTGCACACACGTATTTAAGCCGATAAGGAACTTCACCATGACGACCGCTACTGCTACCGCTGAAAAGACCGTGTTCAAACGTGAAACGTTGGAGCTGAAGAACATCCATGTTTACACCCAAAACGACCGCATTAACCAAAAGAGTCGCGTTGGCGACCGTGCATACGACAATGGATTAGTGAAAGACATCCTGTTCAGCCCTATGCTTTGGGCTACCCCTGAATTTTCATCTAGCTATGTTACTCAGATTCAAATTAAAGGCACAC
>CAACWC010000187.1_pt1 | contig 20473 bp, 20 predicted proteins | sample 2275511 | NCBI WGS metagenome assembly CAACWC01 (sample SAMEA5312443, study PRJEB27640) | indoor metagenome | biome: indoor environment; feature: controlled; material: polymer antistatic dissipative epoxy resin | place: Italy | collected 2014-05-27 | reverse complement strand
CCCAAATTTGTGAACCAATACCACAACCGACGTCATTATCTGCAAATGTAGCGGTAGAACCAACAGCCAAAACCGCAGCCAATGCTATTTTTTTCAACATAAGGTTTCTCCAGACTCGATTATCTCCGAGTATTTTTATTGTTCCTATTGTGTGTATTTTGAGCTACACCCTTGTAAGATAGCGGTAACAAGCGCATAACGCAAAACAATTTATACTAAAGTGAAGTGAATATTTAAAAATGTGCTTTAGCGGTATAAGGACCAACTGCCACGTAGATCTCGTTTCCCTAAAATCTTTAGCACCAACACCAGACTGAGCAGTAGCAATAAATACCAAGAACCCAACTTGCCCCAACCGACCATATGCCATGCATCGACTTGACTTGGGTACAACCAGATTTGGTAAAACGTACTGATATTTTCCGCAATCCAAATAATAAAAGCCAACAGTAAAAGTACGGGTAACATCGGCAGTTGAAAACGGTGTTGCTGTAATTCAAAGCCAATCTTGGTTTTCCAAAACAGCACTATGCTCCACGCAAACAAAAGATAACGAATATCTGGAACAAAAAATTTGGACATAAAGTTGATATAAGACAACACCGCCAATGTCAGCATGGCGGAGAAACGGGGCAAGTGTTCAAAAGAAACATGATAAAGACGTAATGAACGCGCAAAAAAACTGCCCACAGCCGAATACATAAAACCTGCAAACAAAGGCACTGTTAAAATTTTAAACACGGCGGGATGCGGATACTGCCAAGATGCAATTTGCGGATGGGTCAAAAAGATTTCCATCACCATTGCCATCACATGAAATAATGCAATCACTTTGGCCTCGGCCCAAGACTCAAGTTTTAAGTACAACAGACAAACTTGAATCAGCACGGCATAAAACAATAGATAGTCATAACGGAAAAAGCCGAAATATTCCTGACTTCCCATACTGGCTGTGAAGGCAAAAGCCAATAACAGTAATATCCCAAATAAGGCAGCCGAAGCTGCCTTGGATGAGAACTCAAAACATGATTTTAAAATCGTGATCACGCATGAACCCTAATTGAATTGAAGCTGTGAAACTTAGAGATATTTGGCACTGTATTCATGCACAGTATCAATAAAGGCTTTCGGGTTTTCAGGGTCAACCCACTGAGTAATGCCATGACCTAAGTTTGCAACATAACCCGTTTTCTCACCGCCTGCATAAGCGTCATCTAGCATGGCCTTGGTGGCTTTCACAATGGTCTCATGCGAACCATATAATGTTGCAGGGTCTAAGTTGCCTTGCAGTGCCGCACGGCCAGCCACCGTTTGGCGAGCCACATTTAATGGCGTCGTCCAATCTAGACCAAAAGCATCCGCCCCTGTTGCCACCATTGGCTCTAACCATTGACCGCCACCTTTGGTGAATAAAATCACAGGCACTTTACGTCCTTCATTTTCACGTTGTAAACCTGCAACAATTTTTTGCATGTATTTTAAAGAAAATTCTAAATATTCACGGTGTGCTAGCGCCCCGCCCCAGCTGTCAAAAATCTGTATGGCTTGAGCACCTGCATCAATTTGCGCATTTAGATAGTCAATCACCGCATCAGCCAAACGATCGAGCAGTGCATGTAAAACTTCAGGTTGCGCATACATCATTTGCTTGGTGAAACGGAAATCTTTGCTCGAACCACCTTCAACCATATAAGTTGCCAGCGTCCAAGGACTACCTGAAAAGCCAATTAATGGCACTTGTCCACCAAGTGCTGAACGAATCGTCTTGACCGCATTCATCACATAATCAAGATCAGACGCGGCATTAAACTGAGGTAAATTCGCCACATCTTGTTCAGTACGAACCGCTTTGTGAAATTTAGGCCCTTCCCCAGCTTCAAAATAAAGCCCTAAACCCAAAGCATCGGGCACAGTTAAAATATCTGAAAATAAAATGGCAGCGTCTAGTTCATAACGACGTAAAGGCTGTAAAGTCACTTCACAAGCAAAATCGTTATTTTTACACAGCGAAAGGAAATCACCCGCTTGAGCACGGGTTGCACGATATTCAGGTAAATAACGCCCTGCTTGACGCATCATCCAGACGGGTGTGGTATCTACAGGTTCACGTAATAAAGCACGTAGAAAACGATCATTTTTAAGCGTCGTCATTTACTTTCCCATCTCAATTAAATTTGCTCACCATCATAACAAAAAGGTCGAATTTTTAATAACTTCTCATAACACTAAAATTCGATCAGGACAAAGATGCAAACGAATATTTACACAAAACAAATACTGCATCTCCATCTTTTTTCTGTAATACTTCACTAGTTTTTACTTTGTAAATGAATAATTCTTAAGGTTGAATTACATGTTCGTTCGCACAATACTCGCGATGAGTTTAAGTTGCATTCTTGCTGGTACAGCGTTTGCTGCATCTACTACTGAACAACCCTTGACGCCAAAAAAGATCATTGATACTTCAGTTCAAGATCCTATTGATCCTTTAGCAACAGATGTCGCTTCAGCTTCTACTGCGGTTGCAAACAGCCAAATTACAGCAAAAGAACAAGCAGACTTAAACCAAGCTTCGCAAACTTTAGATAAACTTGAACAATCTGAAGATAAAACCGCTGACGTTGGTGCTGCACCAAGCAAAACCACCACTGCACCGACCACCACGACGACCAATCCTGCTGCGGCTAAAGCATCGTGGACATTAAATGGTCTAAACAGTGCAGAATGGTTCGACAATATTGGTAAAGGCCAATTTCCTGTCTATGCACGTGCTCACGTGATGCTCAATAATGCGCATGCGTCTCCAGGTGCAATTGATGGCATGAGCGGTAAAAATACCCTCAAAGCCATTGCTTCGTTCCAGCAAATGAGCGGTTTAAAAGCAACAGGTACCTTAACCAAAGAAACTTGGGATGCTCTACTTGCAAGCCAAGGTTCTAAGCCTGCATTTATTGAATACACCATTACCGAAGCAGACCTAAAAGGTCCTTATGCTGCATCTATTCCACGCGATTATGCACTACAAGCCAAAATGAAAGGTTTGTATTACACCCGTGTGACTGAAATGTTGGGTGAAAAGTTCCATATGGATGAAGACTTCTTGCAGAAGTTAAATCCAAAAGCAACCTTCAAAAAAGCGGGCGAAAAAATTATTGTGGCCAATATCCGCAATGAAGTGCCAGAAGACATTCATTTGATCGTTGCGCACAAAGGTGCAAAACAGCTGTATTTATTTAACAGCCGCAACCAAATGATCGGTTCTTTCCCTGCAACTATTGGTAGCTCAGATACTCCGTCTCCAACGGGTACTTATAAAGTCACTGGTGTTGCGCCAAATCCTTGGTATAGCTACTCACCAAGTAACTTTGTACAGGGCAAAAACTTAAAACCACTTTCTCTACCACCGGGTCCGAATGGTCCTGTAGGGAATATCTGGATTGGTTTAAGCAAAAAATCATTTGGTATTCATGGCACACCAAACCCTTCTGCTATTTCTAAAACAGCATCACACGGTTGTATCCGTTTGACCAACTGGGATGCCAATGATCTTGGCAAAAAAGTGAAGTCAGGTGTTACGGTTAAATTCTTAGAATAATTGGCTTTCCAAGGTATTTACGCTATAAAAGGTGCTCTCTTGAGAGCACCTTTTTTAAATTATAACAACATAGAATGACGATGAACGCTTTAAAAATAATACTGCCCGTGGCCTGCTTACTGTTTTTCTCACCTTATAGCTTTGCCGAATTAGATCAAGAAATCGTGACCAGCGTGGATGCTTCTGCTTATGCGGTGGAATCTGACTATCCATTTGACAGTCTGAATGATCATGAAAAAATCCGCCATCCCCAATACATTCCAGAGGAAGACAGTCTCAGAGAGCCTCTTTTGAATGCACGCTATTACGTCATCGCAGGTAAATCTCCGATTCACTATTACGCGATTCGAACAGGAGCAAAGCCTAAACTACTTTATTTAAACCAGCCCCACTCGGCAGTTTTTTCAATAGGCGAGGCTTATGCTGAAAATCGAGAAAAAATCACCCTACAGCCTCAACTCGACAATACAGTCAAAAATCATGAGTTGTTTTCGATTATGCCCGTCGCGAAGCATCTCGCACTGATTTTTCGTACTCGCTATGCCTATACTCCTACAGAGTTAAAAGCCAATGCGGCCATGAACGCCACCTATGCCAACAATCGCTACCGATACAGCTATGAAATTATTGAAATCGACACGAAGGGCAAACAGCTCCACCGCGTGCAATTTGTGGCTCCAATCATTGAAGATGGAATGAGTTTTGGCCCCAAATGGGATGAAGACTTATCAGATTATAATAATGCAATACTTGAATACAGCACCAAGTCCCCGGGCGACTACCAAACCGTGCATCCTTATAACATTGAAACCCGTTATGAATACAAACAAGGTCAATTGAAGCACTTTGAACAAAAAATTCTGCTCACCGCCAGTGACAAAGTGTTCTTAAAGAATTCACCGAACTCGATTAATTATGAAAATTATCTCGATGATCAAGATGTACCACTCTCCGTTGAAAGCAGTACTTGCCTTGATGACTATTTTGTTTTTAAGGACAAAGCGGCTCCACTCGGTGTGAAATGGGGCAATGACTGGATGCAACAGCAGCCGAATCTACATCAACAATTTTTAGCTGAATATGCGCAAGGCAAAAACTACGTCTGGAAAGATTTCCGCGTACGGTATTGTGATTTAAACTAAGGCTGCAATGTTGTGTTTAATCATTCCAATATTGAAACGCAACATTGCAAATTCACTATTTTAGCGATAAATATAAAACGCTAAAATTACTCCATAGATTAAAAATAAGATTGGAGTTCAAAATGGATGCTTTCATTCATCGCAGTCAAGACCGTGGTCATGTCAATATCGGCTGGCTAGAGTCGAAACATAGCTTTTCTTTTGGTAGTTGGTATAACCCTAAATATATGGGCGTAAGTGCTTTACGTGTCATCAATGACGACGTGATCGCGGGTCATCAAGGTTTTGGGCAACACCCCCATGACAATATGGAAATCTTAACCTGTGTACTCAAAGGCACCATCACCCATAAAGACAGCATGGGCAACCATGGTGGTATTTCAGCAGGTGAATGGCAACTGATGAGTGCAGGTACGGGTGTGCAGCACAGCGAAATGAATCAGGGTGATGAGCCAGTACATTTGCTACAAATTTGGATTACCCCAAATCAAAGAGATGCAGCGCCAAACTATCAACAGATTCGTCTTGATCCGCATGAGCAGCCAAATCAATGGCATGCGATTTGTGGCCCAAATGACAATGCTGCAATGCATATTCGTCAAGATGCCGAAGTCAAAACGGCTGTGATTGAAAAAGAGCAAATACTAGAAGTTAAAGCTACACAGCATATTAACTACGTGCATGTGATTTCAGGTTCAATCCAAGTTGCAGAACATACTCTTCATGCAGGTGACGCAATTGCGTTCTTAGAAGCAAGCGCCGTTAAAGCTTTGGAAGATGCACAAGTGATTTGGTTTGATTTGCCTGAAGTCAAATAAGTCATCACTCACAATAAAAAGCCAACGTCTAGACGTTGGCTTTTTTAATGCAGAATTCAAGCAGCTTTTTCTTTTGGCTTAGAAAAAATTCACCGCAAGTAATGCCACAGCCGCAGGTAAGGCTTGGATGTAGATAATTTTCTTACTGGCGGTCAACCCACCATAAATCCCAGCAACCAAAACGCAGCCTAAAAAGAAATTGGCCAGTGGCAGTGCATAAGTTTCAGGTGCACATAGCGCCCAAAATAGACCTGCAGCCAAGAAACCATTGTATAAACCCTGATTTTGCGCCATAACTTTGGTCAGTTGTGCTTTTTCGGGCGTATTGCCAAAGGCTTTTAAACCATAGGGCTTATCCCATAAAAACATCTCTAAAACTAAAATATACACATGCAACAGTACAATTAAAGCAATCAAAATTTGTCCCATCATATGCTTTATCCTTATTTTTGATGAATGATGCTAGATCAGCTTCACAGCTGATCTAAGTCGAAAACGGTTAAGGTTTCAAAAGTACTTTACCCTGACGTGCGCCTTGCGTCGCTTTCAGTGCTGCATCTTTAATTTGTGCAAAGCTGAAGATGCCTTCAACAGGTAGCAGTAATTTTTTCTGTGCAGCAAGCGTCAATAACTCCACAATTAACGCCTTTTTACGTTCAGCAGACAATTGCTTATTCACCACACTTGCCCAAAAACCTTTGACTGTGGCTTGTTTAAAAATCAGATCTCCCGAAGAAATCTGCATGGTCTCACCCGTCATGCTACCAAATGAAACCAATAAACTATTTTCACTCAGCAAAGCCAACATTTCACCACTGGCCTGACCACCAATGGAGTCTACACCTGCGATCAGTGGCTGATCTGCATGAATCGCTTTGACTTGTTCCTTCCAATCGGCTTGGTCTGTTGCCACCACATTTTGAATGCCTAAGGCCTGCATTTCAGTTACAGCCTCAGTACGGCGAACCAAATGAATCACCTTTTGACCACGCGCTTTTGCAATCATTGCCACTGTTTTACCCACTGCACCATTGGCAGTGTTCTGAATCAACCACGAATCTGCTGGTAAGTCGATAAAATCTAAGAGCATCAGTGCACTGATCGGCATCCCAATCAACTGCGCTGCCGTTTCATCATCAATCGCATCAGTTAAAGGCACGACGCCATGCGCTGGTGCAATAAAATACTCAGCCCAACTGCCATGAATTCCTGCAACAGCTACACGCTGCCCTACCGATACGCCTTGTACACCCTCACCAAGCGCATCAATCACGCCCACAGCTTCGCTACCACCAAGTGCAGGCAGTGTTGGTTTATAACCATAACTACCACGCACTGTCCACACATCGTGGTTATGCATTGGCGATAGAATCATTTTAATACGTACTTCACCCGCTTTCGGTTCAGGTTGCGGCATATCTGCAGCTTCCAAGACGTCAACAGGTTCACCAAAATGGTGATGAATAATACTTTGCATTTGCTATTCCTTTATCGGCTGTAATAGTTGTTGGGTAGTTTCCAAAGCGAGGTAAAGGGGCTGCTTATCTCGGGCCAGTCTTGCCAATAAAGCTGCTCCCAACCACAATTGATACATGGTTTGTGCCATTTTTTCAGCGTCAATATGCGCTGGAATTGAACCATCTTGCTGCCCGGCTTGGATTAGACCCGAAATACGTTCTGTTAACTTACGCACCCCGAAGTTCAAAATCTGACGCATATCTTCAGATAAATCTGAGACTTCTGCTGCCAATTTGACGATCAAACAATTCTCCGCCCATCCCCCATCGCTATGATGTTCAACATCACTTTCAATATGTGATGAGTTATCAATCCATGCTTGCCAAAGTGCCATCAGGCTTGCATAGGCGCTCCGCTGTTCTTGCTGTATCAGCTGATCGATTTTGACTTTATAGTCGGCCAGATACTGCTGGAGTAGCGCACAGCCGAAAGCCTCTTTCGAAGCAAAGTAGTAATAGAATGAACCTTTCGGCACATCACAATTCTTTAGAATTTCCTGTAAACCCACTCCGACAAAACCTTTATGTAATACCAGTTGAAAACTGCTATTTAAAATGTGTAGTCGTGTTGCTTCACTTTTGTCTGATCGTTTCATATCCACACTATAAATTAATAATAGACCAGTCGTCTATAAAATAATGCATCTTTTCGATACTTCATCTCGAACCATTAGATTGCATATAAATTTTACTGATTAAATTTCAGATATAAATGATTGAAATAAATGTTATATTATATCATAACATCAATTTTCAATTCATCTTATGTCTACACCTTCACAACGTTTACAAGCGATTGACGCCCTCAGAGGATTAGTTATTCTGATTATGATGGTCGACCATGTCAGAGAAACTTTTTATCTCCACCAGCAAGTCCCCGACCCGATGCTGATTCCAGGAACTGATGAACCTCTTTTCTTTAGCCGGATCTTGGCTCACTTATGTGCACCTGTTTTTTTGGTATTAACAGGCTTATCGGCTTATCTTTACCAAGCAAAAAACAACAGCGCTCAAATGACACGTGAATTTTTACTCAAACGCGGTCTATTTCTGATTTTTCTCGAACTGATCATTATCAACTTCGCTTGGACTGGACAGTTCCCGCCCGATGTCATCTATTTACAAGTAATTTGGGCCATTGGTCTCAGTATGGTGGTTTTAGCAGGCTTGATTGGGCTATCGCAAAAGTGGCTCTGGGTGGTCAGTCTCAGCATTATTTTTGGACATAATGCGCTGGATCAAGTGTCATTTTCGCAGATGCCGATCCTGCAAAATTTGTGGTTTATTTTACATGAACGTGGTTGGATCGAATTTGGAGATCTGATTCGTTTTAGAACCTCTTACCCAGTACTGCCTTGGATTGGGGTAATTACCCTCGGCTATTGCATCGGTCATACCGTATTTAACAGCACAAACGATGTCACAAAAAGAGATCAAATCTTATTGGGCTTCGGGCTTGCCAGTATCAGTTTATTTATCGTTTTAAGAATGATCAATCTCTATGGCGACCAAGCATGGTCAGTCATGCCGACCAGCACTGAAACCGTTATGAGTTTTTTGAACTTGACCAAGTATCCGCCATCGCTGCTGTTTATTTTGTGGTATGTCGGACTAGGCTTAGTTCTGTTAGTGTTACTTCAAAGGGTTGAAAGTAAACCTTGGGTCAAACCCTTGATTATCTTTGGTTCCGTGCCGATGTTTTTCTATATCGTACACTTATATGTGCTGAAAGCCCTCTATCTCATTGCAGTCGCACTGTTTGGCACGACCCATGGCGAATACTTTGGCGTCGATCATGTCTCCACCTTATGGCTCATTTCGATTATTTTAACTGTAGCTCTCTATCCCTTGATGTTGAAATTTTCAGCCTTTAAACATAAAAACAAACACATTCGCATTCTTAAATACCTATAAAGATTTAAGGTGTATAGCCAATTTCACTGAAATAAGATTGATGCTTAGTCCAACTAGGCATCAAATTTCCCGACACCCGGCAAATATGTTTTATGCGCCAACGAATGTCTGAAGCAAAAAATTTACTTTGCTTTAGTCTGCAATGCTAAGCAAATTGAAATTAAAACCATCCCAATCCAGCCGATTGGTGCAAGTTGTTCTCCCACCAACAGGATTGCAAATACAGCAGCAACCAAAGGTTCAAATAAGGTCAAGGTAATGGCTTTACTCGCAGGCACAGTTTTTAAGCCATATCCAAATAAAACATAGCCCAAAAACATGGGGATCAACATCATATAACCCACGACATAAAGGTTAATGTTTTCTTCAAACAAGTTTGAACCTGTTATCCATAAAGTCGGAAGTAATAATAAAGAACCAAGCCCGAAGATGAGCCCCATTGACGCTTTTGCATCCATTCCTTGGTCAATCATTCGTTTTGCCGCCCAAGAATATAAAGCATAGGTCAATCCCGCAACCGCCCCTAAAGCAATACCCAACATTGGTCGGTTTTGGGACAAATGCTCCGTGGTTGCCACAGCATGTGATTCCCCGAGAGAAAGTAGCGCAACGCCCGTCACGCCCAATACGAAACTCATCAACCATGTCATCGAAAGTGCTTTTCGGTCAAACACCCTTTCTAAAAGTGCAGTAAATAAAGGCGCCGTACCAATCGACACGACCGTACCAATGGTGATGCCTGCATAGTGCATAGATGAATAAAAGGCCAAAGGATAAATAAAAACCGCAATTACGCCTACACCGAGCATCACCGCATTGGCTTTGATATGTGCCAGATGGTAGATGATACTTTTTCGCGCCAAAAGTGCCTGCAGCAGTCCACCACCGCCCATCGCCGCAGCGCCAACAGCCAAAGGACTCAAATTAGGTGCAAAAGATGCGACTGTGCCCGTCGTTCCCCATAGAAAAGCAGCGAACAGCACCGCGATGAAACCATAATTCGGTACCGCAGAAACAGACTGATTCACGTACTGATTTCCTGTGCTAAAAGTGTTTTCACAATCGCCGTTGCAGCTTGTACTTTTTCACTCGAGCTTTCCAAGCCCGCTCGCGCAATCGATCCCTCTAGAATAAAAGACAACAACAAAGCCATTTGTTTGACCTTATCTACGTCCAAAATGATAAGGGCAAGCTGTGTAGAGATAATGTTTTCAATTTCATCCTTATGCGCTTTCACAGCCAAGCGCTCGGCGCTGTGCGCTGGGAACTCAGCAGCAGCATTCAACAAACCACAGCCCCGAAAGCCTTTTTCATAGGCAAACTCGGCATGGTCTTGATAGGCTTCAAAAACCGCGACAATTTTATCAATAGGAGTATGTGCTTGTTGATTTCGAAGCGCATACAAATCTAACCACTCTTGATGCCGTGCTTCTATATAAGAGGTAATCAAGTCAGCCTTGGTCGGGAAATTATTATATAAGGACATTTTGGCAACTTTGGCCTTATCGGTAATGCTGTTAATCCCAGTACTGGTGATGCCGTCGTTATAAAACAAAATCGCGGCTGCATCTAAAATTTTCTGTTTCGCAGTTTTCGTATTCATCACATTCAACTAAGTAGACCGATCTACCTAATTTATAGAATCTGTAAAAATATGCAAGCCACCTTTGCTTATTTAATGAAGGAAATATCAGATGAATCAAATACGGGAAAATACCCTTCAATCGACCCATTGCAATGACTGTTGATAAAAAGCGAAACAGAACAATCGCTCTATACTTTTACAAAGCATATGTAGTTCCAACTTATAGGTAATGAGTTGCTAGATAAATCAAACGAAGGATGCTAAAAACCACACAGATGAAATTGAGAAAATTTCGAAAAACTGATCTACAGAAATGACTGCTACACAGTCCAGTCTATTAACTGCTTGTCTGAAACGAATAGTGAATCTAAAAAGGGAGCGGGTTGGACAGCTCAATATAGCTAAATAGTTATAGAAAAAGCTTAAATGCCTTAAATAAAAAAAGCAACAAGAGAAGGTCTGGCTGCTTTTTTTAGAATTTGATCACTGCCGATCTATGTGGTGTTCCCCACACTACTTGCCGTAATGGCCCAACTTAAACTTGGGTTATCGATTAATGATTAGTTTTAATTTGTATTTAAAAATAATTTGGCGGAAGCGGTGAGATTCGAACTCACGGAGGACTCACACCCTCGTCGGTTTTCAAGACCGGTGCATTAAACCGCTCTGCCACGCTTCCATGGGCGCTATCATATAAATAAAAATATTTTTTGGCAAATATTTTTCATCTCACGGCCTTCAAAAAGCCACTATTCAGCTAAAAAATATTCAATCTCAATAAGATATTAACTTTACAGCCTGCATATGCCAGAAAATTGAGCGATAACTCTGGCCTCTTTTAGAAATTAATTTTAAAAAAGGCATAAAAAAACCCTGACTCAGTCAGGGTTTTTTGAATTTGGCGGAAGCGGTGAGATTCGAACTCACGGAGGACTCACACCCTCGTCGGTTTTCAAGACCGGTGCATTAAACCGCTCTGCCACGCTTCCATGGGCGACATCATATAAACATTCAATCTACTTGGCAAATACTTTTCTTCAAAAATCACACCAAGTGGCTATAATTAAAACAAAATCTTTTAATTCTCTGAACTTTCAGGTCCATCATAACGAATTGAATTGACATACCAGTGTTTTTTTCCAGTTGGCGTCAACACTTCAATTTCATCATCAACTTGCTTGGAGAGCAAAGCCCGTGCCATCGGTGAGTCGATGGAGATGTGCTGCGGGTGATGATCGTAAATTTCATCCACCCCGACGATGCGTAGGGTTTTTTGTTCCCCTTCGTCATTTTCAATCTCGACCCAAGCGCCAAAATAAATCTTGCCAGCCTGCTCTTCAGAAAAGTCGATAATACGAAGTTCTTCGAGGCGTTTTCCCAAGTAGCGAACTCGTCGATCAATCTTACGTAAGATCTGTTTGTTGTACTGATAATCCGCGTTTTCACTACGGTCGCCAAGGCTCGCCGCCCAGTTTACTTTCTTGGTAATTTCAGGGCGTTCTTCATGCCAAAGCTGCTTTAATTCCGCCACCAATTTGTCGTGACCTGCACGTGTAATTAAGTTTGATTTCATGATGAATGCCGTCTAAATCTGCTTATTGATTTACAACAAAGGATTATTTTATCCCTTATTTCTCCACAACAGAAGTTTATAAAATAAATTCCTGAATTAAATTAAATCGTTATGTTACATTTTTCAAAAAAATATTGCACAAAATTTGACACTTTTAAAATTGCTATATATTATGCGCACATCTTAAATTAGTTGCCTATTTTTTAATCTATGTAGTTTTTCTACATAATCTTCTTAATCCCATGTCATTTTGAATGACGTCATGAATGCCCAACCTCTTATTGAATTTAGACAACTTGAACTCGTTTTAAGGCATGTTTTTGCCTTTGCGTTCTAGGGCATAAATTACTTGTAGCGGAGACAACATGCACAGTAGTTCAACTTCTGGATCGAGGCTTTGCCTTAATTCATTAACTTTCTCTCTCCCGTTGAAAGCCCTTGCTTTAAGTACTTTGTTAATTCCATTTCATAGTATTAATGCAAGTAAGACCTACCAATATGATAACGTCGTCAATCATAATAAATTGACTGTCGTTTCAGTGGAAAACCCAACGACCGTTTTTAAAGATGGTCAGCATTTGCATGGTTTTGGTTATGACCTTGCACGTAACTATGCAGACAGCTTAAATGTAAAGCTAGACTTCAAAACCGTCCCCGATAATGCTACAGCACTGAAATGGGTAGCACAGGGCAAAGCAAATTTTGCAATGACGACGGCAAGTGTTCAAACGATTGAGCAAAAAAGTCTCGCAACCTTTTCTGCTACTTGTGGTGATTTAAACGTTTTACGTAAAAATGGCCTCAATACTGAGCTGAACTGGGTGTTTAAACATGCGAATGATCCATTAACGCAAACGGCGAGCGGATTTGTCTGCCGTGGTAAACAATCTGGTTCAATTGGTCAATTGGCCTCTTTTTACAACCGTAATGTCGTGAAGCCTGAAAACTGGAATACGATTCAAAGCGATTTGCGTCAACGTATGCCAATCTATAAGGCCAGTTTTAAAAGCACAGCGCAAAAGTACGATTTAGATTGGCACTTATTGGCAGCGATTGGTTATCAAGAGTCTTATCTTAAACCGAACTCCGTTTCTCCCACGGGTGTTCGTGGTTTGATGATGTTGACCAATAGCACAGCCAAAGCCATGGGTGTAAGTAACCGTACCGACCCTGCGCAAAGCATTCAAGGTGGTGCCAAGTACTACGACCAAATGCTGAGTCGCTATGAGGATATCCCCTTTCCTGACCGTAACTGGTATGCATTGGTTGCGTACAATATGGGACCAGGTGCGGTGAATCAGATTCAAAAGCGCATTCAGGCACAAGGTAAAGACCCCAATAACTGGCTCAATTTGTATGCTTATTTACAACAGAACCAAGCAAAGAATGGCCGTTACCGCCAAGCGCTTCAGTATGTGACACGTATCCGTGCTTATCTTGAGCACATTAAAACCACGCCGCAGCTGGTCAATATCTAAAAGATCATCTCTATCGGCATAAAAAAAAGCTTACCTATAAAGGTAAGCTTTTTTTATTTCAGAACACTTAAGCTGTTTGCTCAAGCACTTTCTTAAATAAATCTTTTTGCTCTTGGCTTGGTTTCGCTGTTTGCAATGCCATCAACTGTGACATATCGCCTTGAACTTTTATTTTACCCGTCATGAACGCTTGCATTGCTGCAGCCATATCAAACTCAAGGAACACTTTACGTAGTGTTTCAGCATCCATGTTCAAGGTTGTTTTCGCATTTGAAGACAAGCCTTTTTTAATTGCGCCACCATCTAAAGATAATTCGGTATTACCCGCATTGTCAGCAACAACTAAGTTAATTGCAAGATTCGCAAGTGCTGGCGGCAGGTTCAAATTCCCCGCTTGAGCAGTTAATGTTTCTACAGTTGAAAACCAATCATCAGTTAAAAAAGCAGGCATGATGTTTCCTCAATTCTTTGTTCGTTGTGTGCTGCCTATCCAGACGGCATCATTGTGAAGCTAAATACGCTCGGAGATTGTTATAGCATGTATATCCTGCATGTGCCTAAAGTTTTTTGTACGTACCGTTCATATTTTATATTTCTTATACAAAGTTTATCAAAATCATCCACATAAAAAAAACACCAATCATTGATTGGTGTTTTGCATTGGCCTAACTGACAAAATTAGTCTGCAGCAAAGCCAAGATTAACCATGTTAATGCGTTTGTTCTCCGGTTCATCTTCCGTTGAACAACTTTCACCTTTAAAGTCGAATTCACGTTCGCTATCTAACGCTTCAAAGTCGAATAACTCACGATCTGCCAACTGCGATGGCGAAACATTCTGCAAGGCGCCAAAAATACTGTGTAGACGCTTTGGATGTGCTTTATCCCACTCGCGCAACATGTCATTTAACATGGCACGTTGCAGATTTTCCTGAGAACCACACAAGTTACACGGAATAATCGGGAACTGACGCATTTCAGCATATTTAATGATGTCTTTTTCTTCCACATAAGCCAGTGGGCGAATCAAGATATTCTTTTTATCTGACGATAACAATTTAGGAGGCATCGCCTTTAAGCTACCGCCATGGAATAAGTTCAAGAAGAAAGTCGCCAAGATATCATCACGGTGATGCCCCAACGCCACTTTGGTCGCGCCAATTTCTTGCGCAAAGCCGTATAAAGAGCCACGGCGTAAGCGTGAACAAACTGCACAGTAGGTTTTTCCTTCAGGCGTTAAACGTTTGGTGATGCTGTAGGTGTCTTTTTCTAAGATATAGTAGGGAATATTATTCTCTTCTAAATAACGTGGTAACACGTCCTCAGGGAAACCCGGTTGCTTCTGGTCCAAATTCACAGCCACCACATCAAAATTGATCGGTGCAATACGTTTAAACTGCAACATAATATCGAGCAAGGTATAACTGTCCTTACCACCGGAAATGCAGACCATCACTTTATCGCCTTCTTCAATCATTTTAAAATCGCGAATAGCATGACCCACCTGACGGCGTAACTTTTTCAACAGACGATAATACGCAGAGCTAGTGGGTAGTTCTGGTTTAAAATTAAATCCCTGATTGGACTCAACTGGCGAGAACATAGACGAGTTAAACCTTAAAAAAAATACCGCGCAATTTTATCCGATTCACAGCCATCTCGCACCTAAAGAATGTAAATTCTCATGAATTGTCATTGCTGTCATATTCATGTATTGAAATCGGTTTAACTTTGAACGATTGCGTTCATATTTTAGCTGAACTGCTTATGTTTTGGACTTTTCCACATTTTTCCACAAAAGCTGGGGATAACTTTGTGGATTCTAATCGACTTGACAGGGTGTTCCCCCCACTCTTTAAGGCTTCTATTTAAATTGATCATTTTTTGATCAATTTATTTACCATTAAATTTCAATAACTTAGACCAGTCAAGCAATCCTCATTAAAAATAAATTAATTATTTTTTTTGATTACTTGCTCAACAATTTGACTTGATTTTTACAAAGAGATGGATTTTTTGAACTTAAAATAGTTTCAGACGGTTCTTTTTTTGCTAAACTCATTTCTAGTCACTGAAATCGATTTTTTTACGATTAATAATAGATAATGAAAAATAAGCTGCTTTTGAGTCGTTTTTACGTTTTGGGGTGTATGACGATTTCGTTCATGGCACTAGATTGTTACGCGGGTCAAACCATCTACCAATTGAGAGATTCCAACGGCACGACCTTGTTAACCAATAAACAAAGTCGTTATAGCAACTTAAAAGTCGAAAAGAAAACCTATTATCCAGACAGTAATATCCACAGTTATAGTAACTGGGGGGCTTCTGAATCTTCCGTATTGCCCAGTTATAGTCGTAACAAAAATGCTTTTGACCACATTATTCGCCAAGCGGCTCAAACCCACGGCGTTTCTGAAGGCTTAATTAAAGCGGTCATGCATACCGAATCCGGCTTTAATGTGAATGCACGCTCACCTGTTGGGGCTCAGGGTCTTATGCAACTCATGCCTGCGACAGCACGGCGCTTTAATGTCTCTAATGCATATGATCCACAGCAGAACATAAATGCAGGTGCCAAGTATTTGGCATGGCTGATGAAACGCTTTAACGGCAACACCAGTCTTGCGCTTGCAGGCTACAATGCTGGCGAAGGCAATGTACAAAAGTACGGCGGTATTCCACCCTTCCGTGAAACTCAAGACTATGTTCGCCGCGTGAGTAGCCGTTATAGCAATCTATATGCGGGCGGGATTAACATTTCTGCAGGCTCAAATAGCACACCAGCCAATGCTCAAGTCATTGCCCAATCTGCACATTACGATTCAGACTCTTCCCAAAGCACACAACTCAGTGTGAGTCGTAGCGCATCTTCACGTCAAATTATCCTCGCAGCCGATGGCAGTTTTACTGATGCGCCGGGTTCCTATGCCACGGCCAATGCAACCGCCTCTGCCCGCATTCAAATTTCAGAATAATTTTTATAGCAGTTTTATTATTTTTTCTTGAATTTTGAAGAATTTCACCTCATATTGAGAGCAATGATTTTCGATTTATAAATCAGATTATTTTTTTATTATAAGAGGATTTTCTCAATGATGCGGATTGGTTTGTTCTTGCTAACCAACCTCGCGGTACTGGTTGTAGCTGGCATTATCTTGTCACTCTTCGGTGTCGGTAGTTACCATGGCGCGGGTGGCTTAAATCTAGGTAACCTACTGGTTATCTGTTTTGTCTTTGGTATGGTTGGCTCAATGATTTCTCTATTCATGTCAAAATGGATGGCGAAAAAAACAACTGGTACAGAGTTAATTGACCCAAATGCCCCGCGCAACCAAGCTGAAGTATGGTTGTTACAAGAAGTCGCTCAATTGGCGCAACGTTCTGGTATTAAAATGCCAGAAGTCGGTATTTTCCCGTCTTACCAATCTAATGCTTTTGCTACAGGTTGGAACAAGAACGATGCATTAGTTGCAGTTTCTACCGGCTTACTTGAGCGTATGAATAAAGACGAGCTTCGTGCAGTCTTGGCTCACGAAATTGGTCACGTTGCCAATGGTGACATGGTGACTTTGGCACTCGTTCAAGGTGTCGTGAACGCCTTTGTGATGTTCTTTGCACGTGTCGCAGGTGATTTCATTGACCGTAATGTTTTTGGTCGTGAAGACGGTGAAGCACCAGGTTTAGCTTATTTTGCCATTACCATCGTGCTTGATATTGTCTTTGGTATTTTAGCTTCTGCAATCGTGATGTGGTTCTCCCGCTACCGCGAATATCGTGCAGATGAAGCAGGCGCGCGTCTTGCAGGCAAACAAGCAATGATTTCAGCCTTGTTACGCTTACAAGCGGAGTCACAACTTCCAGATGCGATGCCTAAAGAAATGAAAGCATTTGCAATCGCCGCAGGTCAAGAGCAAGGCTTCAGTTTAGCCGCTTTGTTCCAAACTCACCCGACGATTGAACAACGTGTTGCTGCTTTACAACAGCTCGATTGTCCATAAACAATTCGTTCACAAGATTTTAAAAAGCCTCCACTTGGAGGCTTTTTTGTGACTCTGCATAACAGAACATTTTCATTCAATCGTCACTTCGATACAGCGTAATAAACTGCCATTTGGGTCAATGATGCAAAACTGGCGGATCTCATCAAAATCCTGAATATCGGTCATACGAGCGCTTTCCCACAACGACCAATTCACTTTAGACCAGTATTCATAATAGGGTTGAATCTCCGCTACGCGAATACAGGCACTATGCCATGAACTATTTGGGTCTAAATGCGGATGATGGAAAAATTCCAGTGTCATTTCGCCCAAACGCAGAATCATCCACTCTGCGGACTGATAAACCAGATCAAAGCCCAAGCTTTGATAAAATGAAGCAGTGCACGCCAAATCAATCGCTGGCAAATTCGCCGTAATTTGACCTTCAAATTTCATCAGCAGCTATCCTAAGTTTAGTCCCTGTAACCAATGCCACATCACACTGCCACCCCACCACAATAAGCCCATAAAACATACTAAAAAGATCAGGCCAAACAAATCGGGAATGTGTAGCCAAAGCCATGCCACTACTGGATTTCGCCAAAATGCGGATTGTTGCTGTTTCTTTTCCAATTTTTCATGAAGAAAAGGATGAGTCACATGATGCTCTGAATGAATTTGGTATTCTTCCCGAATATGGTCATGAACCACATCCAGTGCTTTACGACTCGGACGTATAAAAATATCAAACAGTGTCCCTAGAACAGGGATAAAACCGACGACGGCATCAATCATAGCCAGCTTCAATACTGGACTCAATTTCTCTTGCGGTACACCAATTTGCTTGGCTTTATAAATGGCATAACACGTTAGGGCAAAACCAGCGATATCACCAGCAATCGGAACAGTACTCAACGCAGCATCGGCACCGACACCCTGCTTGGTGAACGGAATGCGCACCACAGAATCCATCATATTGGCATATTTGGCCAAATCACGCTCTAAACGAATGACATCTTGCTGGCTCATTTTTTTTTGTTCTAAGGGTTCAGGCATGTTGTTACTGACCTCCATCATTTCAACCACATTAACATCATAAAACCACTGAATTATGATGGTTTTTATGACTTTTTTCTGTGCTAACTTTGTGCTGAAACAATTGCTTATAAGCTTAAGACAAGGTCAAAATTTGCGACGCAATCAGCAGATATACCACCACACCTGACGCATCACAAATTGAGGTGACCAAAGGTGCAGATGCACTGGCTGGGTCGAGTTTCATGCGGTTTAAGATAAATGGCAGACTCATACCAATCAGACAACCCATCAACACAATGCCCATCATACTCAGTGCCAATACTACGGCGACCAAAATGTCCCCACGGAAATAGCCCAAGATAGAGACTGCCGTTGCCATGGTTCCACCCAAGCACAGCGCAACCAAACTTTCACGTCCTAGCAAATAAAACCAGTCTTTAAAATGTACATCACCGGTTGCCAGTGCACGTACCATTAAGGTTGCGGATTGAGACCCCGCATTTCCCCCACTTCCTACCAGTAAAGGTAGGAAAAATACTAAAACAATATGTGCCGCAATCAAGTCTTCAAAGTGCGCAATCCCCAACCCTGAGAGTAAACTGCCAAAAACCAGAAACACCAACCAAAACACCCGCTTCTTATACAGTAAGAGGATTGGAGCCGTTTTAATACTCATCTGCGGACTGGCCGCAACCGCACTACTTTTTAGAATATCTTCTGTGGTTTCTTGTTGCACCACATCCATTGCATCGTCATAAGTCACAATCCCCAATAGACGCTGCTGCTCATCGACAATGGGCAAAGCCATAAAATCATAATGAGCCAGTTTCTGTGCAATACTTTCCTGATCCTCACTGACTAAACCCGTAATGACATGACTGGTCATAACCTGTCCAATCAATTGCTCAGGCGGAGACTGGATAATTTGTCGCAACGAAATCACACCGTGTAAATAACGCGAGGCATCGGTCACATAGATGAGATATAAAGTTTCACTTTCCGCTGCATGCTGTCGTATATGTTGAATCGCCTCTTGCATGGTCATTTCGGCATGTACCGTAATGACCTCGGTGCTCATAATTGCACCCGCAGACTCGGCTGGATAATCCATCAAGATCTTCAGTTGAGCTTGAACATGCGCATCTAGCTGTGGAAAAATCTGACCTTGAACCTCTTGTGCCAAGCTTTGAAATAAATCAGTACGGTCATCCGAATGCATATGAGCCAGTAGCTTCACCAGCAAAGCCTGAGGCAATTGCGCTGCTAGCTGCTGCTGCTCGATTAATGCTAAAAACTCAAAGACATAACTGGCTTGGGGTAATTGTTCCAATAGCCGAATTTGATCATTTATAGGCAGGCCCATTAAAATATCAGCCAAATCCGCAGTGCTGTACTGTTTCAAACTTTGGATAAAAGCATAGTTATCGGGCTGATTTAATTGCTCTTGGAAATCTTGCTGTGAAAATGACGGATTTGGCATACACCACTCAAATATTGTTTTTCTTTATCTGTCCGAGTATAGCAAAGGATCTTTAAATGTCAGGCCTTTCGGCCTACATGGCTTAAAGATTCGCTTTGCTTATTCATACTGCACACGAATGATTCAGATTCGATCTTAGACTTTGTCCTGAGGTGTTCGTCCATGAAACACACGGCGAACCAAGACATACATTAAAGGAATAAACAGCAACACCAATACTGTGCCAAAAATCACGCCACCGAGTACACTCACCCCAATTTCCTGACGACTTGCTGCCCCTGCCCCAAAGGCAAAGACCAGAGGTGTGACACCCGCGCCAAAAGCCAAAGACGTCATTAAAATCGGGCGTAA
>CAACWC010000454.1_pt1 | contig 21192 bp, 15 predicted proteins | sample 2275511 | NCBI WGS metagenome assembly CAACWC01 (sample SAMEA5312443, study PRJEB27640) | indoor metagenome | biome: indoor environment; feature: controlled; material: polymer antistatic dissipative epoxy resin | place: Italy | collected 2014-05-27 | reverse complement strand
TCACTTCTGTTTGCGGCTGCAACAGATGCATGACTTAAGTTACCCAAATGGTCTGTCTAAATAAGTACAAAATTGTATCTTAATCTTTGACAGAGTACTGATGAATTTGTAGAATTGCCGCCTTAATTATGTCAGCAAATACCTTTCCGGCACAGATTGAGCCGTTTAAATGGGCCGAACAAGGCTTTACATGGTCAGGAACACTGCCATTGTCTCGCTTTGCTCGTATAGCCCGTGAAGCTGTTGGATCAATTGATGATCAATTGATTAACATAGACTGTAAGCTATCAATGGATGCGTATCATCGTATTGTATGGCTAGATGGTCACGTTGAAACGAACGTTCCAATGGAATGCCAGCGCTGTTTAGGCACGGTAAACATTGAACTCGTTTCAGATTTTCATCTAGCTCTAGTGGATGATGAGTCACTGATAGAGCGCTTGGATGAGGATGCTGATTTCATCGTCTTAGGTGAAAGTGAAGCAACGACGAAAGGTAGCTATGATGCGCCTGCGACGGCTGATTTACTGTCTCTGATAGAAGATGAATTGTTATTGTTGATGCCTTTGTCTGCTAAGCATGACGCTTGTGAACATAAGCACCAACCTGCCGTTGAAGAACTTGTTGAAGAAAAGCGGGATAATCCGTTTGATGTTTTGGCAAGTTTGAAGGGTAAACTTAACTAATTTTTGTGTTATACTCTTCCGTATAAGACAACTGAATTTGTTCTGATCCATATTTTTCGATTTGTAAGGAGCCATCATGGCCGTTCAGCAAAACCGTAAAAGTCGCTCTCGCCGTGACATGCGCCGTTCACATGACGCTTTAACCGAGAATGCATTAACTGTAGACCAAGCTACTGGCGAGACTCACCGTCGTCACCACGTATCTAAAGATGGTATCTACCGTGGTCGTCAATTATTCGCTAAAGCATCTGCTGAATAATTGTCGAAGCATTAAGCTTAAAGCTTAGTCGAAAAAAGGGGAGCGTAAAGCTCCCTTTTTTTGTTGTCGAATTTTTATCGCTGCTGTTTTTGTTGTATTTGGCAATTACATCGACCTAAATTAAGTGTTAAATTTTCGCTCCATAAACGAGAGCAAAGACAAGAAAGGACTTTTTTATGTCTGCGAAACAACTTGATCAAGTCGCTCAGGCAACAAAAACAGCTTTTGTATTTCCCGGTCAGGGTTCACAAAAGGTTGGCATGTTGGCTGAATTGGCAGAACAATTTGCCAGTGTTGAAGCAACATTTGCAGAAGCCTCTAAAGCGGTTGGATTCGATTTGTGGCACATTGCACAATCTGGTGAAGGTTTAGACCAAACTGAATTTACCCAACCAGTATTGTTAACTGCCAGTATTGCTTTGTGGCGTGTATGGTTAGAACTTGGTGGTGTTGCACCGAAGTATTTGGCGGGACACTCACTTGGTGAATACAGTGCGTTGGTTGCAGCAGGAAGCCTAAGCTTAGGTGATGCAGTCAAGCTGGTAAATTTGCGTGGTAAGTTGATGCAAAGTGCTGTACCTCAAGGTAAGGGTGCCATGGCAGCCATCTTAGGTTTAGATGATGCGCAAGTTGTTGCTTTATGCCAACAAGTTTCGAATCAAGCTGAAGGTTCAGTTGAAGCGGCTAACTACAATGCTCAAGGTCAAGTGGTGATTGCTGGTGAAAAAGCAGCAGTTGAAGCAGTGATGGCTTTAGCCAAAGAAAACAGCGGCAAAGCGATTGCACTCCCAGTTTCTGTTCCATCGCATTGTTCATTGATGAAGCCTGCTGCAGAACAGTTCGCACAAGCTTTGGAACAAACTGCCATTGAGCTGCCTAGCATACCTGTAATACAAAATGTGGGCGCGGAAATTGCTACAGATGTAGCACAAGTCCGCCAAGCACTTACAGCTCAGTTATATGAGTCTGTACAGTGGACCAAAACAATGCAGTTTATTCAGGATCAAGGGATCCAATATGTTGCAGAGTGTGGTCCAGGCAATGTTTTGGCAAACTTGGCAAAACGTCTACCTAATATTGAAAAAGCATTTCCACTCGATAGTAAATCGCGCTTGGAAGATGCACTAAATGCCATTTTAGTGGCTGAAGGAAAAATTGCATGACACAGGAACGCAAAATTGCACTCGTGACAGGTGCAAGTCGAGGGATTGGTGCTGCCATCGCTCAGCAACTTATTCAAGACGGTTATTTTGTTGTGGGTACTGCGACATCTGAGTCAGGTGCAGAAAAACTGGCTGTAAGCTTCGGTGAACACGGTGCAGGTAAAGTACTCGATGTTCGTGATGGCGCTGCCATTGATGCGCTTGTAACTGACATTGAACAAAACTATGGCTCTGTGTTGGTTTTGGTGAACAATGCTGGAATTACCAAAGATAATTTGTTACTTCGTATGTCAGAAGATGACTGGGATGACATTTTAAATATCCATTTAAAAGCAGTTTACCGTTTGTCGAAACGCGTTTTAAAAGGTATGACCAAAGCACGTTTTGGACGAATTATTAATATTAGTTCTGTGGTTGCGCATTTTGCCAACCCAGGTCAGGCCAACTATTCAGCAGCGAAAGCTGGTATTGAAGCATTTAGCCGTAGCCTTGCAAAAGAAATGGGCAGCCGTCAAATCACTGTAAACTCAGTGGCGCCTGGTTTTATTGCAACAGAAATGACTGAGCAATTAAGCGAAGACATCCGTAAAAAAATGAGCGATCAAGTGGCTTTGAACCGTTTAGGTGATCCACAAGATATTGCAAATGCGGTGAGCTTCTTGGCATCAGACAAAGCAAATTACATTACTGGTACGGTAATGCATGTAAATGGTGGTCTATACATGAGCTAATTGGCTGATGGATAAACTTTCAAAATTTTAAAGATTCAATTAAACTAACGGCATTAAAAACGCCACAAGCAATGAGGAGAATTCCTGTGAGCGATATCGAACAACGCATCAAGCAAGCAGTTGCAGAACAACTTGGTCTTAAGGCTGAAGAAATCAAAAACGAAGCATCTTTCATGGATGACTTAGGTGCTGACTCTTTAGACCTTGTTGAGCTTGTTATGTCTTTCGAAAACGACTTTGACATCACAATCCCAGACGAAGATTCTAACGAAATCACAACTGTACAATCTGCGATTGACTACGTTTCTAAGAAACTAGGTTAATACATATTGTTTCAGCTTTGCTGAATGGAAAGGCCACCCACTTGGGTGGCTTTTTTATGCCTTTCAAAAAATGCAAAGCGCCTAACTCACCTTTAAAATCTGCTATTTACTCGGGTAACTTACAAAGCTTTACCTTAAGAGGACTATTCGCTACCAAATCTGTTGTCTTTTTTGGGTATAAAAAAGGGTGTCTCATTTTTGAGCATTCACTATAACAACACTGATATAACAAGATGGAGCATACACATGGGTCTTTTTGATTTTGTTAAAGGCATTGGTAAGAAAAACACAGCAGCAGCCGAGCCTCAAGCCGCACCAAGCACACCAGCAGAGCCATCTGCTCAAGAAATTGCCAACAAGTTATTGGGTCATATCAAAGCATTGGGCTTACCTGTGACGGGACTTTCAGTCAGCTATAACTCAACTACGGATTTGGCGACCGTGAAAGGGCAAGTTCAGACTCAAGCCGATAAAGAAAAGATTGTTTTAGCCGTCGGTAATATTGACCATGTGGCACAAGTCGATGATCAACTCACTGTGGCTAGCCCTGAACCTGAAAGTAAGTTCTACACGGTTAAATCGGGGGATAACTTATCGAAAATTTCCAAAGCATTTTATGGTGATGCCAACCAGTATAATAAAATTTTTGAGGCCAACCGTCCGCTATTGAAAGATGCAGATGATATTTTTCCAGGCCAAGTCCTACGTATTCCTGCTTAAGTCCAAAGGTTGAAGAAAAGGCGCATGAAGCGCCTTTTTTATTGGAGAGTGGAATGTTGATCGAGTGCTTAGCGACTTACTTTCACAACAGCATGCTGACTGAGCATACCTAAGGTAATTTTTTTTACTTCATCTCGACTTTGTTGAATGTGAGCGCTGATCTTTTCAACGGCAAGCTCCGTCTGTTGCTGTGCTATATAATTCAAAATGGCTTGATGCTCAGCATAGGTGGCTTCAATTCGATCCATTTTTGAAAAATCGAGGCGCCGAATAATGCGAATTTTTTCACTGACCTCTTGATGAATTTTGATCATTTCTTGATTGCCAATGGCACGAACCAACGCACAGTGAAAATCTTCATCAATTTTCGCCATGGCTTTTAAACTTGACAGATACTGCTCAGGTGCAACCATCCAAATTTTGTGTAGGTGTTTCATTTCCTTCGATGGCTGAGATGCACTGCTGCATAACTTTCGAATTGCGTACTGCTCAATCATGATGCGTAGCTCATACAGCTCATCGTAGTATTGCAAGTTCAACGGACGGACAGTCCAGCCACTACGAAATGCCACCTCTACATAGCCTTCTTGTTGCAATCGATATAGCGCCTGCCGCGCAGGCGTGCGGCTGACCTGATAGTTCAAGGCGATTTCGGATTCGGTAAAACGTTCACCCGGCATCAATTTGAAATCAAAAATATCGTTTTTTATTTGCTGGTAAACCAGTTCAGACAAATTGTCTGAACTTGAACCTGCACGTGTCATATTGGGCATGTGTTATTCCATATAAACCAAAGGCTCACCGCTATGAACGGTTTGTCCAGCCCGACAAATAATGGCTTTGACAGTACCATCATCCGCAGCGTACACCGGTAATTCCATTTTCATGGCTTCAATGATAGCAATGGTTTCCCCTTTTTTCACAATCTGACCTTGTTCCACTAATATTTTCCAAATATTACCGGTCATCGAAGCATGTAGTGCTGCATAGGCGCTGTAGTCGGTCTCATCAGGTACTTCTGCAATCAGATGTTCTTGATGATCAACACTTTCTTTCCATAAGCCGACTTCAGCGCTAAAAGCCTGTTGTTGCTGTGCTTTAAACTCGGCAATGCTGTCTTTTTCATCTTCAAGTAGTTGTAAATACGCTGCATAGTCAAATTCAGTGTCTTCAATTTGAATTTGTTTTTGACCATTTTCAAAGTCGGCACGCCATTGCTCTAACTCTGACTCAGATACGGGGAAGTATTTGATTTGATCAAAGAAGTTTAAGAACCATTGTTTGTCGCCAAACTGTTTGTTCTTTTTAAACTTATTCCAGATGGGTAGGGTGCGTCCGACCAGTTGGTAGCCACCTGGAGAGTCCATGCCGTAGATACACATATACATGCCGCCAATGCCTACGGTACCTTCAGCGGTAAAAGTACGTGCAGGGTTGTACTTTGAACTTAATAGGCGATGGCGTGGGTCAATCGGTACTGCACAGGGCGCGGTGAGATAAACATCACCAAGGCCTAAAATGAGGTAATGGGCATTGAAAATAATTTCTTTGACTTGCTCTCGGCTGTTTAAACCATTTATGCGTTGAATAAAATCGACATTATTCGGTAGCCAAGGCGCTTTGGCACAGACACTTTCTTGATAGCGTTCAACAGCACCTAAAGTTGCACTGTCTTCGAATGCCATTGGGAGATGAATGATCCGTGACGGAATCTTGATTTGGCTTAAATCACCCATTTGCTGTTCAAGCTTGAGTAGAAATTCGATCAATTGATGCTGTGGAAGCGTGAGTCCATCATATTTGATTTGCAGCGAGCGTACACCGGGGGACAGTTCCAATATGCCTTTAATATTGGCTGCGCGGATTAATTGTATCAATTGGTGAACACGCAAGCGCAGGGCCAAGTCTAAAACGTTGTCACCGTACTCCAGTAAGATATAGCTGTCGCCCGCTTGGCGGTATACCGTGCGTGGAGACACGTCAGTTGCCTCTAAGCTGGCAAGAATTGCGGATGGCGGAATGTCACTGCTTGGCGGCTCAGAATTAAGGGCTGCGTGGGCAAAGTTTTCGATCCGTTCAATTTGTTGTTGTTCTAAGGCATTGGCTTGTTCAACAGTTAAAGGATAAAAGCTGATTTTATCATCGGCTTTAAGCTGACCCACTTTCCAAAGTTCAGCTTTGGCAATAGTTACAGGGCAAACGAAGCCCCCCAGGCTTGGCCCATCTTTGGCGAGAATGACAGGAAAGTCGCCTGTGAAGTTAATTGCACCAATGGCATATTCACAGTCATGGACATTCGATGGGTGAAGTCCTGCCTCACCGCCATTTTCACGTGCCCAGCTTGGTGTTGGCCCTGACAGTCGGATGCCTAGACGGTTGGAGTTAAAGTGTACGGTCCATTCAGATGCAAAAAACTCTTCAATATATTCGGGTTTAAAGAAGTCAGGTGCACCATGTGGTCCATACAGCACCCCAATTTTCCACTCTTTGCCATAGCTTGGAATCAGTGCAGGAGATAGAGCTTGTGGTTCTTGTATGGCTAAAGGGATATCGCTATTTGGATGGGCTGTGTTGACGAGTTTGATCATGTCACCTGCACGAAGCACACGTCCTGCATGCCCGCCAAAGTTACCTAAAGCAAAAGTAGAACGACTGCCCAAATATAGGGGGACATCGAGCCCATGACGCACTGCTAAATAGCTACGACAACCAGACTCGACCTGTCCTAAGCTGAGTACTTGACCTGCGCAAATGTGAATCGGTTGCCAAAAGTTCACGGGCTTATCGTCGAGTTGCGCAGGGCATGGTGCACCTGTGAGTGCAATCACAGTGTCTTGGTGAAACTTGAGACTTGGGCCTTGCAGAGTGAACTCGAAGCCTGCTGCGCTAGCATCATTCCCTACAATTTGATTGGCCAATTGAAAAGCATAGTCATCCATAGGACCCGATGGTGGTACACCGATATCCCAATAACCAACACGTCCCGGAAAGTCCTGAATCGAGCTTTGTGTACCAGCTTGGAGTACTTCAATCACATTCGGTACGTAGTCAAAGTCATCTAGCAAGCGTGTCCAGATTTGCATTTGTGCAAAGCGTTCATCAGAGATCACGCTATGTGCATAGTCTAAATTGGTGCTGATGCCATTTAAACGAGTTTGAGAGAGTACATTTTTTAGTTGCTCAATGGCTTGTGCACGGGTGTCCGCATGTACGATGATTTTGGCAATCATCGGGTCAAAATATTGCGAAATTTCTGTTCCTGTTGAAACCCAAGTATCAATACGGCAATTGTCTGGAAATGCAACTTCGGTCAGTACACCCGGGCTGGGCTGGAAGTTCTTAACTGGATCTTCTGCATAAATACGCACTTCAATCGCCGCACCTTGTGGTTGGATGTTGCTCAGTGCCGTCCAATCCAGTGCATCGCCCGCAGCGACTTTAAGCATGCATTCAATCAGGTCTAAACCCGTCACCATCTCAGTGACAGGATGTTCTACTTGTAGTCGGGTATTGACCTCAAGGAAGTAAAATTCATCACGTGCAGCATCATAAATAAATTCGACCGTACCTGCGCTGCGGTAATTGACCGATTTGCCGAGCTCAACTGCTGCTTGGTGTAGTTTTTGACGTGTGGCTTCGGGCAGATGAGCCGCTGGGGTCTCTTCCACTACCTTTTGGTTACGACGTTGCAATGAACAGTCGCGTTCACCCAATGCAACCACTTGACCTTGGCCATCACCAAAAATCTGAACTTCGACATGACGCGCACGGTCAATAAAACGTTCTAAAAATACGCCCGAATCTTTAAAAAATTGTGCGCCTAAACGTTTGACGCTTTCATAAGCTTCAACTAAGGCTTGTTCATTATCACAGCGGGTAAGACCTATACCACCACCGCCTGCGGTGCTTTTCAGCATGATGGGATAACCAATCTCTGTAGCCACAGAAATTGCCTCATCTAAGCTTTCAAGTAACCCTGTCCCTGGTGTCATAGGCACCTGTGCAGCCGCCGCAAGTTCACGTGCACGGTGTTTTAAACCAAACTCTAAAATTTGTGTCGCGGTTGGCCCCATAAAGGCAATATTATTTTTCTCACAAGCCTCTGCAAATTCAGCGCTTTCTGATAAAAAGCCATAGCCGGGGAAAATAGCTTCAGCCCTCGTTTTTTGTGCAGCTTGAATCAATTTTTCAATGTTTAAATAAGTGTCGGATGGTTTTAAGCCGTCTAAGGCAATGGCAATGTCTGCATCTTTGACATGTTGTGCGTAACGGTCACTGTCTGAATATACCGCTACACTGGTCATCCCCAGTTTTTTTAAAGTGCGAATTGCACGTACAGCAATTTCGCCACGGTTTGCAATCAATACAGTTTTAAACATTTTATAATTCCTAAATTTGACTAAGCTTGTTCTACTTTTGAATTGTTACGGTGCTGGATATAGTCGCGCCAACCGCCAAAGTGGCTGATGTTTTCAGCATCGTTTAAGCCATAAGGTTCACAAATGAAGCCTTTCACCCATCGACCGTCTGCCAGTTCGACATTGCCCATGCCTAGTGGTGTCGGAATCTCTGCGACAAATTCTCCAAAGCGAGCGGTGGGTACATCCCACAGTTCAACAATGATCTGCTGACCGTGTTCATCGACTCGGGCTAGACCGGGTTTAGGTGGGACAGTGCCGTTTAGTGCAAACAGGGCATAGTGCTCAGCGGTATGTGTGGTTTCCACAAGCACAGCATCACGTGTGAGCAATTGGAAATTCAACGGCATTCCCGTCAGGTGTGCGCCAACCACCGCAACACGGATATGATGTGGAGAGACTGTGTTCTGTAGCTTTGGTGTAGATGCATAGCGGTCTAAAGCCCCCAGCTTTAAGTTCAAATGCGTCTGCCAAATTTTTCCAAATTCAATCAGGGCTTGGTCATACCATGCAGGTGCAATTAGGCTGATGCCGAAAGGTAAACCGTCGGTGCGGAAACCTGCGGGCAGGGCGAGGGCACTTAAATCGGCGAGGTTGGTAAAATTGGTATAAGTCCCAAACTCAGAGTTCAGACTAATCGGTGACTGTTCCATTTCGGCAAGGGTGTGAATGGTTGGAGAGGTGGGAACAATCAATGCATCAAATTGGGCTAAAGTATCTTGAATTTTTCGGCTTAAGTCTTGCTTTAAGTACTCTGCGTTATAGGCATCAATTGCACTAAAATCATGACCTTTTTGAATGATTGTACGCACTGTCGGATCGAAAACCTCGGGCTGCTGAGCCAATAATTCGGCAACCGCCGCCGTACGTTCTGCCACCCATGAGCCTTGATAGAGTTGGGCTGCCAATTGTTCAAACGCTGAAAAATCAATTTCAGTAATTTCAGCCCCTAGAACTTTTAACTGTTCTACAGCCAGTTGGAAGGCATACTTAGCTTGGTCATCACCAAAGAATTCCAGTTTTTGGGGAATAGCAAAATGTGGTTTAGCCGAGAGTTTCGCAGGTGTAGTTTTGGGGTGCTGGCGTGAATAGCTATCTAGCGCATCGTAATGTTCTACCATTTGGGCAATGGTGTCGGCGTCTGTTACCGTTAATGTGAAAATCGAAATACAGTCCAAGCTTTTACAAGCTGGTAATAAACCACGATTTGAAAAACGGCCTTTAGTCGGTTTTAGCCCAATAATATTGTTAAATGCAGCAGGAACACGGCCAGAGCCTGCAGTATCTGTTCCGAGTGCAAAGGGCACCAAGCCACGAGCTACAACACTGGCTGAACCAGAGCTAGAGCCACCACTGACATAGTCAGCGTTAAACGTGTTACTGACTGCACCAAAGGGAGAGCGTGTCCCGACAAGCCCCGTTGCGAACTGGTCTAAATTGGTTTTTCCTACAACAATGGCCCCTGCATTTTTAAGCAGGCGAATGGTTTCTGCATCTTGCGTAGCAACAGTTGTCAGGGCCTTGCATGCGGCCGTGGTGACAAAACCAACAACATCGATGTTATCTTTCACTGCAAATGGAATACCGTATAAAGGCAATTCTTTGCTGAGGTCTGTGGCTTGATCTGCTTTTTGCTTTAAGGCTTCAATTTGTTGGGAAAGTATTTCGGTCGTAGCAATTGAAATCCATGCATGATCAGGTTGTGGTAATTGCGCTGCATAGTCGATTAAATCTTCAAGATGAATGTCTTGGTTAAGATAAGCGGTTTGCCATTCTTGAAGTGTCCAGCCAATGCATTTGTTCTGACTCATTTTTTTGCATTCCAACTTGTATACATGATGGAATACAAAAATGCAGAATCTATGCCAATCTAATCAATTTGATTTATCTTTGGTTATAATTGTTATAAATCATTAGTTTAATGTTGAAGCTTTAGTTTAATTGAGTGATTCTAAGTGTTTTTAGAGTTGCACCAAAACAAGCGCATAGGGGAGCTAATGGTGCTTTTTATGATCAAGCCTTGGGTAGTTTGACGTTAAACTATTTAAAAGTAGGGTTTAAATCATATTCGTTTTTTATGTGAATTAAAGCCAAAAGAATTGAGGTTAAAACATATTATAAAATAGGATGATTCAAAGAAAATATACACACTCAGTTTTTAATTTTTATGTATAACTTAATGCAATTTGAGCTATACCAAATCTGGAAATTTGCAAGCTTCATTTAACTCTTGACCAATACAACCGTTGAAATTTGCAGAGATAATCAATAAATCACGCGTATAACTTATAATAAACTATAATTTTTCATTCAGCTTTTCTCATCTTTCCAGTGTAATTAATTCTATGCCATATATTGATATACATAAGCTGGCTGGATCTCAATTTAAACATCTGACGTGAATAACTGGGTCTTTTTTTCGAATAATAATTGATGTGCTTCATCTTTATTTATCCTGCGTAAGGTGATGATCTAAACTCTCTGTCAGTAGCAGCTCAATTGCTTCTATGTATAAATAAGCTATTGGCAGTAGGCTATGTATCTATAGGGGAGTGGCCTATATTATCCTGATAAGCAACAGCTTCAAGAATTGCGGGTTATGTAGAAGGTTGTAATTGTTAGCGAGTTAAATGAAGTTTGAGTAAATTGCAAACCAGTATGAAAAAAATAAAATTTTAGTGGTCTGGTATTAACTGAAAAACTTTAATATTTCTAGAGTAGATAAAGGAATGAATTGGGTTAAGCTGAATATGACTGGGATAATATCAAAACTATAAAAATAGAAACTTACAGATGGATCGGTCATTTATTGAAAAAAGGCTCTGAACTTAAAAATTCTATTAAAGTTACAAAAAATTAAAGAAATTTTTTGAGACTTTTGTACAATCAGCCACAACTTAAAATTTAATAATAACGATGCCCAATAATATTTATGCTGCAATAGAGCAACTTGGACTTAGTGCACAAAAACGTGCCATTCATATTCAGTTCAGCAATACTTCGCTTAACGAACAAGTATTCCTTCAGCGCATAGATGGAACACATGAACTGAATGCAGGTATAGAGTTACAGCTCCTTTGCTTATCTATCTCCGCTCATATTCCGTTAAAGCAATTTATTGGTAGTCAGGTGGCTGTCGATATTGTCACTGATAAATCAGAACTCAATCGTATTTCAGGCATCATCACTAAGGCGGATGTAGGGGCAAGCGATGGCGCTTTAACCATATACCGTTTAACCGTGGAAGACCCGACAGCCTTATGGAAGCATCGACGTAATTCTAGAGTTTTCATGGCGAAGTCTGTTGTTGATGTGGTTCAAACCATTTTTGCCGAGTGGCAGCAACGTAGTCCATTATTTGCTTCAAGTTTGATTTTGGATAAAAGTGGTTTAAGCAAAGAATATGATGTGCGCCCATTCATGATGCAAGCGAATGAGTTGGACAGTGAATTTATTCAAAGGCTGCTCTCTTCAGAGGGGATTAACTGGCTTATTGATGAGTCTCAGCTCAAAGTGTCCAGTTCAAGTGAACCTATTCAACCACAAAAACTTAGACTGATTGATGACAATGCCCAATATCAAAGTTTAGAACGTCAGAATATTCGCTTCCATCGTAGCAGTGCTGTAGAAAGCAGTGATTCGATTACAAATTTGGTCGGGCAGCGTTCTATACAACCAACATCTGTCCATATTCAACATTGGCAAGCAAATACTTTAGAAGTAGAAGAAGGTGCGGGTTCAGTTCAAAGCAAACATAACCATAGTGATAATCAAGACAACGCCAGCCTAGGTTTAGAGCAAGCATGGCATTTTTCACCTGCATGGATACAAGACCTTAAAGGTGAAGATGGAACGACCAAATCAGGCAATAGTCAGATTGAAAAGTTTAATCAAAATCTTGGTCATTATTACGACTTACAAGCCAAACAATTTATGGCTACCTCGACCGTACGAGATGCACAAGTGGGTTACTGGTTTGAACTCAACGAGCACCCTGAAATTGATCAGCATAGTGGTTCAGACAAAGAATTCTTAATCACATCCAAAAAATTCTATAATCAGAATAATTTACCTAAAGATTTGACCGATCAAATCACAGCTTTGCTGAAACAAACCAATTGGCAACAGGCTGAAATTACAACACATAATAAAGAAGAACGCCAAGCCAATCACCTCGTTTTACAACGACGTAATATCAGTATTGTTCCAGAGTACAATCCGCTGCGACAACGGCCTATTGCATCACCACAACGCGCGAAAGTGGTTGGACCAAGTGGTGAAGAAATTCACGTGGATGAATGGGGGCGTATTAAAGTCCGTTTCCTGTTCACCCGTAGTGAAGACAATACTCACGATGGCGGTGCAGGTTCAAATGACAATGACACAGATTCTGCTTGGGTTGATGTGCTCACACCTTGGGCTGGTGAGGGTTATGGTGCACGCTTCTTACCGCGTATTGGTGAAATCGTAGTTATCGACTTCTTTGATGGCAATATCGACAGACCCTTTGTCGTGGGGCGCATCCATGAAGCACAACGTCATCCAAGCAAATTTGACAATACAGGCAAACTGCCAAATACCAAAAAACTGGCAGGGATTCGATCAAAAGAGGTTCAAGGCGAGGGCTTTGGGCAACTACGTTTTGATGACACGACGGGTCAGATCAGTACCCAACTACAAAGCAGTCATGGTGCGACACAACTGAATTTAGGGAATCTGAGTCATCCTAAAGAAACGGACACCAGTGAAGGGCGAGGTGAAGGCTTTGAACTGCGTACTGACCAATGGGGAGCACTCAGAGCTAAACAGGGTTTATTACTTTCTACCTATCGACAAGATTCAGCAAATGGTCATCATCTTGATGCTTCTGAAACGAAATCACAATTTGAATCTAGTCTAAGTAATTCAAAAGCTTTAAGTGAAGTTGCTAAAAATCAACAAACCGATCCATTAGAAATACTGGATAATCTAAAAGAGTTTATTGAACAAATTGAACAAGAAAGTGAGGCGAAGGCAAAAGCATTTAAACAAGCTTTAATGATATTGACCTCCCCCCATTCGATTGCTCTGACTACAAATGAAGATGTTCACCTTTCAGCAGATGGTCAAATTGGTCACAGTGCAGGGGACAGTATTAATTTTAGTACCCAAAAGAATTTACTTGCACATGCACAAAGTAAAATCAGTTTGTTTGCAGCACGGGACGGTGCGAAATTCTATGCAGGTCAAGGCAAAGTTGAAATACAGGCTCAAGCAGATGGGGCTGATTTGATAGCACGTAAAGGTGTACAGATCATTTCAACTGAAGATGCCATTTACATTACCAGCCCTAAAGAAATTAAATTAATCGCTGATGGTTCTGAACTTAAGATTAATAGTTCCGGAGTCTTTGCAACAACTAGTGGAAAGTTTGAGGTTAAGGCGGGGCAGCATTTGTTTATGGGTGGGGGAGAGGTTTCAGCTCAATTACCTTATTTACCTGTTATTGGGAAAAATACGGGTTCCATTGAACTTAATTAGTTTATGAAGACTTATCACCTGTTAAACAAGCCACGTATGAGTTGTTATTTGATGATGGAACAAGTCAGAAAGGACAATTAGATGCAAACGGTTATGCGAAAATAGAAAATATTGAACTTGGGAAAAAAGCAAAAGTTTTATATGGGGAAGATATAAGAGTTGAGCCTGATCATTTCATAAAACTTTTAGAAAATCCTATTATTAATCAAAAAATAAGAACAGATGAAGATGCTAATTCTGCCAGAGAATCGTTTAAAGCAGTCTATCAATCATATCTAACCGATAACTTTTTTGATGATGAAATTGAAGAAATACAAAATGGTGAAGATATTGTTCATGATTATTATGATGACTATATGTTAGATAATGAAATTAATCCTGAAACAAAATCATACACTGATACTCATTTAAAAGACTTAACTGACGATGAAGAGGAAACAGAACGTAATTTTCAAGAAGGTGATATTTAATGGCTAATTTACCTTCTGTTCCTGCAAATGCAACTAAACCTGTTAATCCCCATGTCTCCCAACAACAACTTAAAAAAGCTGATGATGATGTTGGTAAATGGTTTATGGGCTTACTTGATGGCAGCGGGACAGGTCCAAGTCAGATTATTGTGACTGCTGTTTTAGGTTGTGTTCCTGTAGTAGGTCAATTATTTGACCTAAGGGATTTGATTAGAGGCATTATTTTAGTTTCAGCAAATCCTGCAAATGTTATGGGCTGGGTGGATTTAGTCATTACGCTGATAGGATGTATCCCAGGTTTTGGTGATGCATTTAAAGCTGGGTTTAAGTTGGCTAAAAATGGGGCAAATGCAGAACGTGTTTTTGATGCAATGCGTAAATATGCCAAGATCGATCCCAAAAAAGCACTCAAAGAAATAAATTGGAATAAGTTAAAAAATGAGTGTATTTCTTTACTCAATAAAATGATTGATGAGATTGTTGATGTACTCGATTCTTGGTTAGCTAAACAGGTTATAGGTCGCCCAAAGGTCAATGAAGTAATCAAAATGTTTACTCAGGTAAAAAAAGATGCGCCTAAGTATATGAACGCTGCATTTGCTGAAATTCAAAAAACTGTCAATCAAATGCTAAATATGCATCCACCTTTACCATCAACTGCTGTTGGTAAAGCTAGCCAACAAGTTCCTGCAAGACCTGTCGTGCCTAGAGGTGGTGGAAAAGGGGCAACACCTCCTCCTGCTCAAAGGCCTTCAAATCCTCAACGAGGTGGTGCGCAACAACAAGTTAAAAATAATGCGCCTACTGCTCAAAGTTCAGCAGCTGCAAAAGCAAAAAAAAGCCATGAAATACGTCAAGCAAAGAAAAAGCGTTGGTCTACTGGCGTGCCAGCCGAACATATCGTTGATTATTATTCGAAAGAAAAGCGTAAATCTTTACGTAAGGTCAATGATAATGGACGTTTGATTGAGGAGTATGAGCGTTTAAAGCGTAATGCGGCTGGTGATCGGATACGTAAGCAAGATATTAACCAAACCGGTATAGATCATTTATGGTTTGGTAACCATAAAGGGCGTAAATATTTAGTAGGCGAAACGAAGGGAAGTATTTTTGGTCACTTTTCTTTTTTGGCTGGTATGGCACAATCCGATGCTAAGGCTATTGAAGGAAATCGTTCTGAGATTGGAAATATTTTTAACGAAAAAACTGAATATAATGAAAATTCAGGCTTAGGAAAGAGATCAACCAGTGCTGAGACTTCAATTAAAAATGAAAGTGCTTTGGAAGGGAGTAAAGGTAAAGCGGGTCTAGGCGGAACTAAGACGAAAGGTCGTCAAATGAGTCATAAATGGATTGGAGCCTCATTAAAAGAGGATAACTCAGTTTCTGCTACACATAAAAATACTATATCTGCAAATATTATAATTGCTCTACGTAATTTGTCATATCCAACAATATATAACCGTGAAATTTATATGGTAACAGGAAAACAATATGAGCAACATGATCGATCAAAAGGTAAATCACATAATATTCAGATGCCTCTAATTTTTTTACCCGATAATATTTTAGTTGAATAGAGAGTCATATATGGAGTTGTTAAGCAAAAGTGATTGGGAGTCGTTAAGACGCGAACCATATCAAAAGTTCAAGGATTATGAATACACTATTAAGCAAGCTTTAGAATCAACCCTAACAATTGCTGAAAGACTAAATGACAAAGATTTTTTAAAAGACAAACCCAAAGGTGCGGTTTATTTATCATCTAATCACTTTTTTGAGGCTTCTTTAGAGCTTGAATTCTTTAGTTATTCAGCAGGTGTTCCTGTAAATGTATTATCTGAATATTTTCCAAATGTTATTTATGCTCTTAAAAAATTAGAATTTTTTCATTTAGATTTTCACAAAAGCGGTGAATCCGATGGACATCTAGTCCCACATTTAGAGTTAGTTACAAGTGAATATTGGGAAGCACTACAGTTAGTCTGCTTTTCGATACTGTTTGCTCAACCTGAACATTTACCTACGATCATGGATATTTTGGCTTATGAAAATGACGAACAAGATGCCCTATTAGATAAGTTGGTATCACCTTGGTTACCAGAGCGAGATATTTCGAATATTTATTTAAGACAGTTGCCTTATCGAAAATTAGATAAAGTCTTTTCAGCCAAAGAAGAAGACAGACCAAAACTGATGTCACAGTATTTGGATGAATGGTATGGAGCCAGTAAACGAGAGCCTTATCATGATCGGCATAAGAGTAGTCAATTTCCAGGCTATTGGTCGCTTGAAGCAGCGGCAGTTACCGTTGTATTGAGAATAGATGATAGTAGTTATCGGGATAAACCTTATTATCCAAAAGACTTGGTTGATTATGCTCGAAGCCAATATACGCCTTTAGATCAACAAGGTAATGCTGAGGATGGTGACAAGCGTTTACGTTGTTTTGCAGGTGAAATATGCCCTCAATCTGGTGAATGGTATAGCCCAGCAAACAACATGGATAAACGTCATTTTAACCAAGGTGATGTGATGCCCGAGATTCCAAATAATGCTTGGGGTGAAACGATTTGGTATTTGGATTTAAGTCATTGATATGAATTTAAAGGAACTGATGAGGTTCCTTTTTTATAAAAATTTTCTGGCGTTTAGAGTAATAAGATTGATTTGGGAGAAATTTTTAATTACTCAATTAAACTGTCATTGAGTAGGTTTATGGATATTTTATCATTAGATGATTGGAATAATTTTCATAGAGAAAATTATCAAAGTCATAAAGATTATAATTCACGAATAGATGCTATTTTTAGAAAGATTTCGATAGGAGTTAAAACATTAAGCAATCCAGAGAATATCCCTAGCAATCGTTTGACTGGGTTATCTATGGCATCAAATACTTTGGCTAAACTATCCTTGGAAAGTTTATTAATTAGCTATACTGCAGGATTACCTGTTAAAAATCTTGCATCATTTTTTCCAACTATAGTCGAATATTGGAATATACATGCGAAACACCATATCAATTTTCATGAAAGTAGTGAATGTGACGGCCATTTAGTACCGCATTTAGAGTTGATTACAGACGAATATTGGGAAGCTCTACAGTTGGTCTGCTTTTCGATTCTGTTTACTCAACTTGAACATTTACCTACGATCATGGATATTTTGGCTTATGAAAATGACGAACAAGATGCATTATTAGACAAGTTAGTTTCTCCTTGGTTACCAGACCGCGAGATTTCTAATATTTATTTAAGACAGTTGCCTTATCGCAAACTAGATAAAGTATTTGCAGCAAAAGAAGAAGACCGACCTAAGTTGATGTCACAGTATTTGGATGAATGGTATGGTGTTAGCAAACGCGAGCCGTATCATGACCGACATAAGAGTAGTTTTTTCCCAGGCTATTGGTCACTTGAAGCAGCGACAGTTACTGTTATATTGAGAATAGATGATAGTAGCTATCGGGATAAACCTTACTATCCTAAAGACTTGGTCGATTATGCTCGAAGCCAATATACGTCTTTAGATCAACAAGGTAATACTATGATCAAAGAATTACGATAATTTTGTCTAATAGAAAAAAGGCTGCAAATAGCAGCCTTTTTATTTTTTCATCTATGACAACATATGTGTCACGTGATGCTTTACCTTACCAGCTCAACGCACCACCAGTCTGATAATCAGTCACACGTGTTTCAAAGAAATTCTTCTCTTTACGCAAGTCCATCATTTCAGACATCCACTGGAACGGATTGTTCACGCCAGCAAACTGCTCAGGTAAACCTAACTGAGCTAAACGACGGTTACAGATGAATTTCAAGTATTCTTCCATCATCGCAGCATTCATACCCAGTACACCACGTGGCATGGTGTCACGCGCATATTCGATTTCAAGCATTGTGCCTTCAAGAATCATTTGAATGATTTCTTCTTGGAATTCAGCAGTCCACAAACTTGGGTTTTCAATCTTGATCTGGTTAATCATGTCGATACCAAAGTTCAAGTGCATCGACTCATCACGTAAAATGTATTGGAATTGCTCAGCAACACCATTCATTTTATTACGACGGCCCATCGACAAGATTTGGCTGAAACCACAGTAGAAGAAGATCCCTTCAAGGACACAGTAGAACGCGATCAAGTTGCGAAGCAAAATTTGGTCGTTTTCAGGTGTACCAGTTTGGAAAGTAGGATCACTTAAAGACTGCGTATATTTCAAGCCCCAAGCTGCTTTACGCGCAACTGATGGAACTTCGCGATACATGTTGAAGACTTCGCCTTCGTCCATACCTAAAGATTCGATACAGTATTGGTAAGCGTGAGTATGAATAGCTTCTTCAAACGCTTGACGCAAAATGTACTGACGGCATTCAGGGTTGGTAATGTGGCGGTAAATCGCCAATACCAAGTTGTTTGCAACCAATGAGTCTGCTGTAGAGAAGAAACCAAGAGAGCGCATAACAATAGTACGTTCGTCTTCAGTTAAGCCATTTTCAGACTTCCAAAGAGCGATGTCATGGTTCATGTTGACTTCTTGTGGCATCCAGTGGTTTGCACAACCATCTAGATATTTTTGCCAAGCCCATTCGTATTTGAACGGTACAAGTTGGTTTAAGTCCGCACGACAGTTAATCATCGCTTTGTCGTCAACCTGTACACGTTGTGCGCCCATTTCTAGTTCTTCTAGACCTGGGGCAACATCTAAGCTTTCTAAGGCGTTAGATGCTCTTGCCAACGGATCGGCTGAATTTGTTGATCGGCTTCGAGGGGTTGAAGCGGGTTGTGCAGTTGCCACATTCTTCTGTGGTTGCTCTGCAGCAGATACCATCTGCGGATTAGCCGCTTTTTGCGGTTCGACGGGCGCAGACTTGTGTTCAGGTGCAGCCGGTTTTTGCGAATCATCTTCGAAATCGTCCCAACTTAGGATAGACATATCAATTCTCTCTACGTTGCTTTATATCTTTTAGCGACATCCAGCTACGCTGAGATGTCTTACTATACGCTTAATTTGTGAAAGCAAAATTAAGTTTTGCCAATCATTGTTCTAAAACTGTGCATAGAACGTGATTCTCACGACTTATTTTGCTTTCGCTTTTTGCTTTGGTTTGCTTTTACCCAAAAGTAGACAATCGGCATATAAAACAAAACCACAAAGGAAATCACCAAGGTCGCAAGACCTAACATATAGTTATGTGTCATATGGAGCATGGTGAGTTCCTTAAATTTAGCTTTGATTTGAGAGACCTTTTGGTCTCTCAAATTTTACCACAGGCTTAACTGAGCTTGATTGGGATAACTTCTGCAATGTGAACGGACTTTTTCCCATCGATTAAATCGAAAACGGCTGTAGTCACATACACTTACAGGTTTATCCAATGAGCAACTTACTCTCATCAGCATCTCCTTTTTGTAAAAGATGCTTTCAGAGGCGTGACTCACTCTCTAAATTTTGCTAAAGTAGCCAGCGTTAAGTCCGCAAAAATTTAACACTGATCACCTTGGCTACTTTCTAGAGAGTTTATAAAACCTCTGAAAGCTTAGGTTTTCAAATCAATGGTCTGTCACTTGTGTCAGGCCATTTTTTATTGCTTAAAATTTACTTTTTTAAAGTCTATATCTCCTTTTTATTTATTCTTTCATTGTTTGGAATCCCTCTAAGTCCCCCTCTTGCAAAGGGGGCTAGCATCCCGCCATTTGCTTCGAGGATTTCCCCTCCTTTTAGGAGGGGTTAGGGGAGGTTATCACTGACAAGCCTCACAGTCTGGATTGTCAATTGAACACGCCATTGGCACTGGAGCTGCTTGACCAAAGCCTTCATCTTCAGCAACCACTTCTGGTTTAACTTCCTGAGCAACTGCTGCAACAGGCGCTGCCGTTACAGTTGCAGGTTTTACTGCATTCAATGCACCAGTGTTAATGGTTGATTTCTCAGCAGAAGTTGCACCTAAAGCTCGGAGGTAATACGTCGTTTTCAGACCACGTAACCAAGCCATTTTATAGGTCAAATCAAGTTTCTTACCGTTTGCACCAGAGATGTAAAGGTTTAATGACTGCGCTTGATCGATCCATTTTTGACGACGTGATGCAGCATCCACAATCCAACGTGGCTCAACTTCAAATGCCGTCGCGAAGATTGCTTTAAGCTCTTCAGGAATACGAGAAATCTTCTGAACTGAACCTTCAAAGTGTTTCAGATCATTCACCATCACAGAGTCCCACAAACCACGGTCTTTCAACGCACGTACTAGGTACGGGTTGATCACTGTGAATTCACCTGATAGGTTCGATTTTACATATAAGTTTTGGAATGTTGGCTCAATCGACTGAGACACACCACAAATGTTTGAAATGGTTGCAGTCGGTGCAATCGCCATCACGTTCGAGTTACGCATACCGTCTTTTTGAACTTTGGCACGTAAAGTGTCCCAGTCCAAACGTTGAGTGCGGTCAACTTCAAACATACGCTCAGGACGTGTTTTTGCAACAAGGTCAAGCGAGTCAATTGGCAGGATACCTTGATCCCATAGTGAACCTTTAAATGTCTCATAAGTACCACGCTCAACAGCCAAATCACTTGATGTTGAAATTGCGTAGTAGCTGATCACTTCCATCGATTCATCAGCAAAGTCTACTGCTGCATCAGAGCCATAAGCGAGTTGCATTTCATACAGCGCATCTTGGAAGCCCATGATACCCATACCCACTGGGCGGTGTTTCAAGTTCGAGTTTTTCGCTTGTGGCACAGCATAGTAGTTAATGTCGATCACGTTATCGAGCATACGAACCGCTGTTTTTACTGTACGTGCAAGCTTTTCACGGTCTAACACACCACCTTGAACGTGTTGTACAAGGTTGATTGAACCTAAGTTACATACCGCAATTTCATCTTTGCTTGT
>CAACWC010000182.1_pt1 | contig 21397 bp, 19 predicted proteins | sample 2275511 | NCBI WGS metagenome assembly CAACWC01 (sample SAMEA5312443, study PRJEB27640) | indoor metagenome | biome: indoor environment; feature: controlled; material: polymer antistatic dissipative epoxy resin | place: Italy | collected 2014-05-27 | reverse complement strand
GGCTCTAGACTAGCAGATTTGCACTTAGTTTTACCTAATGAGGTCCCACAACTCTGTTGCTAGCTCATTAGGCTCCCTCATCCAACGCCATTCTGTTTCTTTAAGATGATAATCAAAATACTCTTTTGATATACCGTTGAACTTTGCTAGCCTTCTTTTACAAAAGCTCCAGAATGATTCTATTCCATTTATATGACATTGTCCTCTGGCAAATTCATTCGCTCCATGATTTACTCTAAAATGCTTTGAGTAACCAACATCTACCAAACCATTGTATCCACGCCAACCATCACTATAAATTACACTTTCAAGTGCAACTTTACCTAAGATAACTTGTTGTAATGTAGTCTTTTTACAATCAGGGACTATTTCTGTATAAACTCGACCATTCCTTTCAAATATTCCAAATACAGGTTGTTTTAAAGTACCTCGACCTCGCTTCAATTTCCCATGAAAACCACGTTGTCTTTTTGCTCCCAAATAGCTCTCATCAACTTCAATAGAACCTACAAACTTTGCTCTTAAATCTGTTTGATGATCGTAGATTGCTTCTCTAAAAAGCATGTACCAATAGTTGATGGTATTACGGTTCAAGTTAAGCAATAAGGCTGTTTTAGAAGCAGGAATATCAATGCAAAAGCACTGAATAATTTTTTTAATCTTATAGTGACTTAATTTACTGTTTTCTATCATGATTCTAGACTAACATATCTATTCTGCTAGTCTAGAGCCTTTTCAAGGTTTAGCCAAACCAGTACTTATCCAAAAAATCGCTGATTTTTATTGTGAAGTCAACGTGATTCACCCATTTCGTGAAGGCAATGGACGCACCCAGCGTATCTTCTTTGAACACCTACTTGCTCACTGCGGCTATGGGGTACAGTGGAGTAAAATTAACAATAAGGAAGTCTGGATTCAGGCCAATATTGATGGATTCAACTGCCGGCTAGATGGACTGATCGCTATTTTTGAAGCCTGCATTATCACTCCTGAATAACAAAAAAATTAAGGGAGCCAAAGCTCCCTTCAATTAGTGACTAGCCAACTTGTTCAGAATCCATTAATTGACTTACCAAGCTGACTAGATAATTCAACTGTGCTCAATTCACAGCTCTAACACTCTGCTGCAACCCCTGCTGAATCTCCTGCACATAGCTCAATTGCGCTGAATGCTCTGTATCTACAGCACTGTCACTGTGTGGATAAAATTCCTCCAGCAATTCCATCCCCTCCTCTGCATGCACCTCAAACTTGGCATTGGCAAAACCCTGCCGTGCAATCTGATCTAATGCCGCCTGATCAAACCCTGCCTGTTTTCCCTGTTGGTCAATCTCCTTAGCCGTCTGAATTGCTGTTTGCAAATCCACGCCTTCCCGTAACGTTAAATCCACGTAATACACGGGCTGACGATAGCTTTGAGTGGTACTTTTTCCCCTTAACGTGAGTTGCAATGGTAAACACGACAACAAACCACCTGATGCTGCATGGTAGTAATTCAAACGTGCTGCCAAAGTGCGAATGCTGTTAAAACCAGTGGTTCTGAAAATAAAAGTCCCAAACTCATCGGCTTCGCCTAAATTGACATGCAGGCGTGCATAAGGCTTGCAATGTCCACCTTGTCCAAGTGGGCATAATTCGGGTGATGGACAAGGATGTTGCTCTACACCTTGTGATGTCATACGTTGGCAGGTCTGACCATTCCCCACACAAATCGGGCGACCTGTCTGTCGGTCAAACAAGCTGTACTCGGCACGTAAGTTCAATTCAGGGTCATTGAAGATCATACGTACAGGGATGCTACGCAGCTTTTGATTCGGTGCTTGACTACGCAATTGCTCATCCAAGGGGTGTTTGTCCCAAAAAAATCCGGGGCATTACCACACAATTTTCGCTCCACGTTCCTTAATTAGTCGACTGATTAAACCCACTACCCTCGTGAAATTTCAAATACATACTCGCCCATATACTCCCTAGTGAGTTTGAAGGAACTTACATATGTGGAGCACATCTAGAGAAAAGAAAAGGCTTGATGAAATGTTGGGCAAAGTTTTTTTAATACACTCCCAAAATGTTAAATATTGGGGTTATTTTAAACTCAAGTAACGACTCAAACAGTATTTATAGATTCAAAATGATTTAGTTTATCCAAAGCATATTGAATGTGCTCTGGCTTAAATAAGTTCAATTTACGTTGTGCCCAACGCTCTCCAGCTGACCAGTTGGCCAAACCTTGCTGAATCGCCTTAACATTAGGTTGATAACCTTCCTTATAAATAAGCCAATCTACAGTCGCTAACAATTCCATACCAAATGGTGATTCGAAGCCTTCTATTAATGTTGCTGCTTCTTCTAAAGCAACCATATAGTTTTTAGCCTCACTCAAAAGGTAGGTTTGCACATTAGACTTCTGTTGATCATTGAACCAAATCACATCTAAAGGATCACAATCAGGAATGCGCTTATCCGACTTTAGATAGCTACCATCCATTGCATTCAATAAATGTTCTAAATTGGCAGCATAAGGACCATAAAAGTTTGCCTGAAAGTTTAGTTTTAACTCATTAGGTAATTGTTTTTGTTCAATGGCCCGCTGTAAAAACCATGCTAGTTTTTGAATTTCCAACAAACTACATTCTATTCCCAAAACCCAATAACGACGAACTAATTCGGCAATCATGGCGCGTGCAGGTGTCAAGTGTGATACACCTGTTTTCTTTGCTACATTTTGATATTGGGCAGTTGGTTCAAAAATAACAATCTCAACCTGATCTAAGTCTGATAATGCAGCTTCAATTTTGGTTTTTACTTCATGCCAGTTTAATCCACCGTTACCAGCGCCGAGTGGCGGAATAGCAATCGATTTGACTTGATGTTCAATAATGAATTGTTTGAGTTCTTGTAACCCCTCTTCAATCCATTCGATTTTAGATTTGTCACGCCAATGTTGTTTAGTTGGAAAGTTAATGATCCAACGTGCGCCCATCAATTCGCCCGTTTCAGTCACAAACATTCTGCCTGTCGCAACTTGACTCGCTTTACATGCTTGACTATAAGCTGCCATGTTTTTTGGGAAGCGTTCCTTGAACATTAAGGCAATGCCTTTCCCCATTACACCAACGGTATTGACAGTGTTCACCAATGCTTCTACAGGGGCATCAAGTAGATTACCTGTTGTATATCGAATCATTAGAAATACACTCCACGTCGAACATGCACAGGAATATTAATTTTTGCTTGTTGCAACCAATATTCTAATTGACTTTTGACGCTTTCATTGTAGCACATCATCCCCAATAATGCTTCCGCAGGACAATGCTGGTAAATCAAAGCTTCTGCTTGGTAGCGTTCAAATTTCGCAGGGTCATCCATATCCCGTTTAAAATCTCTTGTCTGTAAGATAGACCAATCAATTTCATCAAGGTTGGATAAATCCGTATAAAATTCAGTCCATTGGTAGTAAGCATGACTATTGGTAAATACAAAAGGAATGTGTTGTTGGTATAAGTGATGCAAACTAGAAACCAAAATCACAATTTCATCATTGTCACGTTGAGGCACACCGCCACGGCCACTTTTTATATTCAGTAGCATTGGTGAAAATGGTGTGAAATAAAATGGAATATAGTCGCTCAATACGCCTTTAGTTCCAACAGGAACAGGATGTTGTTGGCGTTTTTCAATCAACTCAGGACTACCGATTTTCACCCATTCCGCATATTGTGTTGTGCTATTACTGCAATGTAAGCCATTCACCAATATCCAAGGGATATTGTCACGATGCACGATCCGCCAAATCAGGGCTTTTTCAGGATTGAGTACATCATGATATGTTCGCACTGCCAAACCACACTATAAAAATTTCTTTGCCAAACCTTAGCATAAATCGTGAAGCTACCACTACATTGTCATTAGGTTCACTAGCAATTTTATACATGCCAAAACATTAAAAAATGCAACTGTTATACCTAATCCAGCAAAGAAATGGATAGATTTTGCATTCAGCAGCATTATTTTACTTCAACGCTCTACACTGTGCCAATCCTAGTCTGTAATGACACTACATCTTGGCTTGCTTGTTTTGTGAACTGAATTTCTGTAATAAATTTTGAAGTTACGCAAAGCTGCATAACAACAATCAGGCTTATACAGCTATAAGACGTTCCACGGGAGTCAATAAAATATGAAACCCTGTGCACTACTCCAATAACCTGCATAGTTCGGTAGCACAAATCGATGACCGCCATGCCACATAGAGAACAACTCCAATTTTTTATTCAGTTGTAGACCAGAAACCATCTACAACCTACATAGATTTGATCAATCAACTTATTGCCATTTAACAAAAGTATCACTCACCCAATGCAGTGAAGCCTCATTCATACTGAAGGAACTTCACCACTTGAATGTCTACAATATACTTGCTCTAAACCTATGCCGTCAAATATATTATTTTTTATAAACAATGTCTTATATTAAATTAAACCATCCTAAAGCGTCACACTTGATCCTATAGCATTCTTTGTAACAAAAAATATTCTCCATATGACTTTTTAAGCGCTTCCTCTATATTTTGTGTCGGTTTATAGAGTAAAAGAGTAAGTAAAATGTACTACTCTTAATTAGTACCCTAATCTTTTGAAAAATATTATTTAAAGTGCTAACTTTTCGAGGTATAAATTTACTCTTATTGAAAAATTATAGTCCACTTAATGCCCGCCATGATGATGAATAGTCTAGATCCATTCCACCAGGAAAAAAAAATCATGGCTGAATTGTGCCAGTTTCTTGAATTGAAATTGGATCAGCCGCATGCATTGGAGTTTCCAAAATACTTAAAGCATTTTGAAACAATTTACCCACAGTTATTCAAAGCTAACGAGTCAGCAGAAAATCAAAATAAACCTGTACGTCGATTTAAAAAATTGGTACCGCATATTGACCCAATCATCAGGAACTCCCCTTTGGCAAATCCTGAAAATACCCAACCACCAACAGGGCTTTCACTTCTAAAACAAAATGCATCAATTATTTTTGATATCAAAAGAGAATTTGATGAAGAAATAAAAAAGCATAAGGCTAATATGAGCTATATTCAAAAGAATCAAAACAGCCAAAGCAAACAAATCAAAAAAAAAGTAAAATCCAAGATAAATGAAAACAGACAGATCATTAAAAGAGCCAAGAATCATTACAGCGCCACGCTTGATCTCTTGTTTGAACTGAATGCTGATTTAATGTACGCATTACCTAAAAACTTACGTACGACTCTCACGAACAGGCAAAATGGCAGAACTCAAAAAGATACTTTTGAACGTAATGTGGTCAAAGAAGTGTATAAAATCTTTGCTATCGATTATTTAAAAACATTACAAGCAGATATTCACATTGGCGATTATTTACGAAAAGAAGCACTTTTAGAAGAAGAACACAAAAAAGCATTTATAGAAAATAGAGCAGTACGAATTCTAATTAACAGTCTCGTCATTAATCATTGCCATGAGCTACTTTTAAAGATGGGGAATACAAAACAAGCCTTGGAGCAATCCCTTCCAATATTGGCAAACATTGGACAAATTTACCCAAAAAATAATACGCTGTTCGATTATATAGTTCAAAATTGTTCACCACCAGCAATAGATCCCAGTATTTATGCCGTTACAAACACTACCCCAAAAAGTGAGCTAGATATTCAACCTTTTCTGAAAACACTAAACAAGAAAATAAGTAATTACTCTAATGACATCAATAATTGTATTAATAAAATTGATCGGCTCAACAACGAGATTTTAATCTTTAAAAGTCAAGAATCTTTTAAAGAGCTTGACAATCCAACGATTAAAGTCGATTTGGAGAATCTCAAGGAATGGATTCAAGGAAAAGAGTATGCTGAACTACGCCAAGGATCTAAATCCATAAACTTGAGAGAAAATAATACTGATACAATCAGTTTTGATTTTATAAAATATGGAACTTTCAGAAAATAATTTACAAGCTAAAAATTCAAATAATTATCAATAGTATACAATCAACTTCGCTTCAACTTTTTATTTTTCTAACTGATTCTTCTAAATTTACGATCACAGTACACCTTCGTACTGTATAGGAGAAACAATATGAAGTTTGAACAAGTTTTAACGACCACCCCAACTGCTGAAATACTTATTCCAGTGGCCAAGTTAGCATCGATGATCCATGTATCCAGATCCAGTATCTACGATTGGATGAATTCAAAATCTTCAAGATACGACCCTACATTTCCCACCCCTGTAAAAGTGGGAAGAGCGACACGCTGGCTTCTATCTGAAATTCATGACTGGATCCAAACCAAGGCAAAAGCACGTGACAGTAGCCAATTGCGTACGCTAACTCCCCAAAACTGACCATCAACAAATGTAGGCTTACCCTTGCGTTTTTGAGTTTAGTTTGTCGGATTGGCTAGGGGTGTGAATATCGGCTCTATATCATTATAACTAATATTTATATATTAAATATTAATATACATACTTTTAGTTATATAAATAGATTGATTCATATACTTGTATATACCAGCATGATGATACCTATCAGTATGAATGTATAAGTATATTGAGTACTAATCAACGTAATATGATCAGTACGTGTATTAATAATGATGATTCACCTATAGCAGATGGTTTTACACAACAATAGGACTACTGGTACATCATGACTCCGTGATGCCATAGGCTGCTATTTTAAACTTGTGTAGAGTACTGCTTCAACATACCCACTCCTTCTTCATAATCCTGTTGAGACACTGCCATAAACAGTGTCTTAGGGACGATTACGCTCAAATTCTCACTGGTAAGTCTCATCAACTGAGAAATTCTAAAATGAGTACCAAACAAGCAAAATTTGTTAAAGAGCAGTCATCGTATCACAGCATCCTTCCTGTACATCCTGATGACTACAGCCAATCTTTCTACACTGATGGCGTAAACCAAGTCATTGTTCAGGCAAAATTGGATAATATCATCGCCCCATTATTTGATGTAGCCAGAGTGATTGAAGCTGCCTTAAATACGACACGTAATGCAATGAAGGTCAAGAGACTACCTAAAGGATATCAAGCGGTATCATATTACTGGTTGCAGCACGTTTGGATTGCTTTTCTAACATCCCTTAGATATGAGCCTATAAATAAAATTACTCTTGGCATTGAGCTCGAGGTATTTTTTAAAACGCGTGATCAGTTTTCTGAAGAACAACTCTGCCAGATGGAAATGGGTTCTGCACCATCTAAAGACCGAACATTAGCAGATGAATATGCTGGCTTGATTAATCTCTTCTTTCAGAGATTACGTCAAAATTTAAATAGCCCTGAAGTTAAGAATAAAATTCGTCAACGTAATCGTACTTGCCGTGAAGCCTATATGGGCGGAATAGAACTCGTTAAGAATCTTTTTTCCTTTGGCTCATCACGATTGTTGGTCATCCGTATGGATTTATCTCTGCAACGCTCTATCGAAACCTTAGCTAAGAATTTTTTCAAAATTGATCAAATTCATTCTGAGCATGACCTTGAATACATGAAGCAATGCATCGAGCTTTTACTGAAAAAAATGGATAGAAATGCCTTACTGAAAGACAAACTCGGATACTTCTTGCGTTTTGAGTATTCCATTCGATCTGGCTTCCATATTCATTGTTTCTTTTTCTATGATGGGAACCATCGGCATGCAGACATAAAAATTGCTGAAGAAATTGCACGAGTATGGAATGACGAAGTTACTGGTGGTCAGGGCTTTACCTACATTTGCAATTTTAACAAAGAAAATTATCGCAACTGTGGCATTGGCATGATTCAGCACCATGATGAACAAAAAATTGGTCATCTCTTCGAGGTTATAAAGTACACCTGTAAGTCAGACCAGTTTTTTTGGTTCTCTACATTAAATAACGTGCGTAGAACTCAAAAGAGTCAACTGCTCAAAGACCCTTATGCCGATAGGCCAAAAGTTGGACGTCCCCGCAAAAAGCTCGATTTAGACTCAAATCCTCTTTTAAATTCTCGTACTAATACTATGGAGAATCAGGTATGCCTTTAATAAGTCCAAACAAAGTTAATCATAGCGCGGTTGATACATTTGAAGCCAATAAGTTCATTGCACATAGCACAGGACTTGATCTAAGACCACAAAATGTTAATTCTCTCAACATTAGGATACCTGTGCCTGCTGCTCCTTGCTTTCCAATTTCCGATTACTGGAAAGCAGGTAAGGAAATTTTGTATAAACGTGCGCTTAAAATGAGCTCACTCAGACCAACAGGGTATCCTTTACAGCAATATGGTTATCTGACGCCATTCGGTGCATCATTTCTGCCGATTGTGCAGAATATTCAACACAATCCACTTTTTGGTGACTTTGCAAAGAACATTGCTTTCAATCCTTTGGCAGAAGTCACACTGACAAAGATGTATCAGCATGGACTATTTTTCACGAATTTTGATGGTTCAACGCAGTGTACAGACCAATATGATTCTTATTTCAGTGATTTGAAAGTTACGTGTACAACACGGCAATTTCAACAAAGATTCTCACGCTGGGCTGAGCAATATAATCGATCTAGTAAAAAATATGATGAATTCATGGAAAACGTGTATAACAAAGCACCTATATTCGAGGTTCATTCACTTGTCATTCTTCGCAAGGCTGTCAATGACCAAAATAAGGCGGCTCAATACAATGGCTTTGTCGAATTGAATGTTGACGATGTATTAAGTGAGCGTGCAAATGAAATCATCAAGCTGGTTATGCGTAACTCTAAACGTAACGATGTAATTGGTGTATTATCCAAGCGTGAGTTTGATATTCATCTAAATCACATCAATAGGTTAATTTTCTTTGTGAAAAAAGATTCATCGGATTGGATAAAATTCAGTGAAACTCAACTTTACAAAGACCTAGAACCACATTTCATTGATACACCTGCTGATCATATTGCGTTGGGCTGTTTTCCTTCAATGAACGCTGGTATTGCTCCATTGTTTCAACAACAGGAAACCAACTTTTATAATATAAATCAGTTACATGTGGGGCATCGTTTGGCCGCATTAAAATCACATCTAGTCGGTAGTGACTTTTGGCTTCGATACCATGATCAGCTTACAATGAAAATAGAGCGTGAAGTACAAATGGTATTTGGCAAAGACTACACTGAATAATCTACCATCTGATAGCATAAGTTATTTAAAACCTGAAAGCTTTGGCTTTCAGGTTTTGTATCCTGCTCGGTAATACCCTGCTCACTCAAGTCAATTCACAGCCCTCACACTCCCCTGCAAAGCTTGCTGAATCTCCTGTACAAAACCCTCTCTTTGATTGAATTTAGGCTTTGATTTAGCCCTTGCTTTTGATTCAGTCTGAACATGCACAATCTGTTGATGTTCCTCTTCAGAAGCTTCATCCGTATAAAACTCCTCTACCAAATCTAGTCTCTCCTCAGCATTCACCTCAAATCGTGCATTGCCATAACCCTGCCGTGCCATTTGATCTAAAGCTGCCTGATTAAAACCACACAACTTACTTTTCTGATCAATCTCCTTGGCCGTTTGAATGGCTTCTTGCAAATGAATCCCGTCTCGTAAAGTCAGGTCCACGTAATACACAGGTGTACGGTAGCTTTGTGTTGTGGACTTACCTCGAAGGGTGAGTTGCAATGGTAAACATGAGAGCAAGCCATTGGATGCTGCGTGGTAGTAACTGAGTCGTGCTGCCAAAGTCCGAATGCTGTTAAAACCTGTAGTTCTAAAAATGAATGTGCCCAGCTCATCCGATTCATCCAAATTGACATGCAAACGCCCATAAGGCTTGCAGTTACCCCCTTGTGCCATTGGGCATAGATCAGGAGATGGACAGGGATGTTGCTCAACCCCTTGATGGGTCAATCGTTGACAGGTTTCTCCATTTCCTACACAAACGGGACGTCCTGTCTGACGATCAAACAAGCTATATTCTGCACGTAGATTCAGTTCAGGATCGTTAAAGATCATACGGACTGGAATAGTCCGAAGTTTTTGATTGGGGGCTTTGGCTCTAAGTTGTTCATCCAGTGGATGCTTTACCCACCCACTGTCTTTATTTTGGATTTGGCTGGTAATGGTGAATTGATCGTCCTTTTCAGGGATACGCTTGCCATTCTTTTCGACAACTTTGCCGATACTGATTCGCCCTAAAATAGGCGGTGTAATGGCTAGACCTTTAATCATGGTATTGTCCTCTTCTGCTTAAATGTGTAGATATGCTTGGTTAAAAATGAAATCGGCATAAAAAATCCCATGCGCTGAGGCATGGAATTCTGGGATGTTGCTTGGGTGTTTTGCTTGTGAATTGAACTTAGGCTAAATTGGCTTCAATCAGCATCGGTATAGATGTTGAAACGTCTTGAACCTGTTTTACTTTGTGGAAATTGATTGAGATATTCAGGATGTGATTTAAGTAAAGCCTTGCTATCCAAGCTGATTGAATCCTTAGACTTCTTCCACGTGACTGAGCCTGTCTTAAAGGTGGCCCGTTCAGCCTCTTGCATCTTGGCTTGAAGTTGATGTTTCAGCAGATCGAACTGCTCCTGATACTTGTCAATTTGATGACGTGCTTGAATCAATTGTTCAAACTGTTGATTGGCTTGAGCATCCTCAGATAAATCCGCGGTACTCAGTGGTACATGTTCTGGATAAAGCAACTGCAAGGCTTTAGCTGCTGATTCACTGGCATCGGCTTCAGGTGGCGTATCCTTTTCCACACATTCCCAGAAGTAACGCTCTGCATTGATGATGTGTTGAATGACTGACTCTGAGCGCGTCGCTTTAAAGATTCGAGTTTCATGTCCACAAATCAGTACGCAGATATGCGCTGCTTTCTTGCCTGTCACTGCCAATTGATGTTGTACCTGACACAACACGTATAAAGGTACCCCATCTCGCCAAAGCTTGGCCCCATATTCTCCTGCGGTTTTACATTCCAGTATTTGTACATCTGCATCCCCAACCACAGAATAATCCAGATTAGCTAGCATGAAGTGCTTGTCTGGATCAGGATGTTGTAATACGGCATTGACCCGACGCACTTTATAGTTGGTATGCATGCTGTAGTATTCAGCAACCAAAGGTTCAAGTCGTTTTCCCCAATACAAGGGTGCATGGCCTTCACTTTCATCCTCAATACTTTGTTGAATACGTCCAGTCTTGATCATCCATAGTTCAAGCATCGACATATAGGGATTCAGACCGCAGGCAGCTGCACAGTCACTACTACCAATGCCTTGACGACGGACTTCCAGCCATTCCGCCTGACTTAGGTTTTTGGTCTCTACAAAGCGTTTTGCATGGGTGAGTTTAGGTCGATGAGCATGGATATTTGCTCGAGTAGGATGAGGTTGAATCAATACTGAGTTCATATAGATGTCCTTTGATTATTAAATTTTAGGCATAAAAAAAGCCACATCTGGAGATGTGGCAAAGAGGTATTTGGATTGAAGGAGATTTACAGGATCATGTTGATCTGATGTGATCATCTTAAATCCCAAATCTGAATCTAAACTTAAACAATCAAACGCAACGCTTGTTCAAGCCCACGTTGCTTAAGCCCTGCCCCCGCACCGAACCATGCCGAATCTAAGCGATGATCCTGACTCATGGCTCGACGTTCATGATCACAAAATTCCGTAATGGAACACAGTAAGCCATAAGCGGTATCTTTGGCTGAACTGAGTTCTGCCCCACGACCCTGCCCATTAAACATAGTCATGACTTTGGACATGGCACGGCCATTGGGTTCAGTTTTGTTATCTGTTTTGCTGGCTGAGTTGCTTTGATGTGGCATTGCAACATTGCGGTAGTACTGAATAATACTATCCTCCTGCTCTGCAATGCTGAGGCTGGTGTTGTTAAATACCGCATCGAAATAAGCAGCCGCTTCTTGTTGAGTGACTTTACGTTGACTGAGCTGTTTCATTTCATACATATGCTCATTCCATGCCCGCACTGAAATCCCCAATTGCTGTTTAATCTTCTGGGCATCAAACTTGGTACTGTGTGGCACTTTGACTACGCCTGCACTCGCGTTCTGACCTTTTAACGCAATCGCCAAGGTGTTATTACAGACAACACGGATTGAGGTAAATTGCGCTGTGGTCGCTAAGGTGCCATCACACGCCGTAGCCAAGAGAATGTAACCATTGCTGACATCTTTACCCTTTAAAGCAGAAGTCTGCCCTGTTTTGGCTAAAGCCCAGAATTTCTTACCACCTTTGAGTACGCCTGCAGTTTCCAATTCAAAGCCTGATTGTTCGGTCAAGTCTCGATAAAATTCTAGAATCTCTCGGGGTTGCACTTCCTGATAACGTTGACTGACTACCGATAAAGGCGCATGTGTGTCGGAACGGTATAAAACCCGCTGTTCATCATGCGGTAGGATCAAGCTTTGTCCTTTGTGATTTTCAGCCATATAGCTGACATTGGAACTTTCAATCTGCCAGTCCATCCCTGCCTGTTTGGCCCAGACTTCGATCGGTTCGTTCGGTGTGAGTTGGTTGCCTAAACCATGCCAAGGGGTTTGACCGACATAAGCCATTTGTTCAATTTGATGTGCCATTTTGAATATTCCTAAAATGAAAATGTAAAGATGTGGTGTAAGGTTTTAAAGAATGAAGAATGCGTGCATGCAAATGTATATAGCGATGTAACTATTGCTTTACCCATGCAAACTGTTGTTGGCAATCTAAGCAGACATACTGCTCGGCATTGCTGTAATACTTTTCAAAGTAGTACTGACTAACCACCACCAGTACGCCACCGATCACTACCCCAACAGCTGCACCCAAGAGCGGTGAAAAGCCTGACTTGCGAGCGACCTGCATGCCAAACATCGCCATCTGTGTTGGTGAGATACAGCGTTGTAACTGTTCGAAATAGTTGGCGTGGGCGTTGCCTGAATCGGTCTGTCTGACATGGCTAGACTGACAGTAGGGACATTGAATAAAGGACATTGATATTCCTTGTGAAATGAATTCAGCACGAAGAGCTAAATTGAGGGCATAAAAAAACCGTGCCCATTGAGGACACGGTTTGATTTAGTTTTTGCTTTGTCGTGGAGAGTCGAAGGCCGTTATTGGAAGCTATAGCTTGCAGTGCCTTTGTCAGTTTCGACATCAACACGCACTACATTGTCATAGCCACAGCCTGTTAATTTCAGTCTTAAACGCAGACCCATTTTAAAATGTTGTGGATATTCCAAAGATCGACGATAACCTTCATAACTGCATTCACCGTTGTTGATCAGTACATTGGTAACATCAATCGGATCTGCACTGTTAGAACGGATCGTTAATACCGTAGCGGATTGATTTTGGGCATACCAGTTACTAGTATCTTTGACATCTAGTTCTACCGTAAATGTATTTGGATCAAGGCCAGAACTGCATCCACTCAACAACATTCCTGTCGTTGCAGTTACTGCGAGTAGGATGGGTTTAAAAAATTGCTTCATACATTTCATCCTTAGCAGTAGTTATAGCTCACGCCATAATTGCCCGTATTTAAATCAATACTGACCAGATGGATTTCACAATCTGTGCCATTATCAAATTTATAGACGTAATAACGATTACCCGCCTGCTCCGATTCCAATGCACCATGTTCCTGTAAGCTGAAGTCTTTCACTGATTTGCCTGTATCTTTTGCTGCTTTGGCAAAAACATAGCGTTGATACTTGTCTATATTGTCCTGCTCAAACTGAGGCAGTTCGCCATAAGGCAGCATCGACAGTAAGGTATCCACAGACTTTAAGTTTTTATCAAATTCAAAACTCAGCAATTCAGGTTCATGATCTGCTGGACTCAGACTTTTATTTCCCGTAGTCAATTCTTTGACATCGATCCCATCCACTTCTGCCGCTGCAATCTCAGTTGAGGCTGCTTCTGAACTGGCAGTTTCCAAAGAATGTGCAGAGCTGGCCTCAGAAGTATTGGCTTGAATAGTTTTTTCAGTTACATGTTTGGGGCTAAAGAAATAGAAGCCTGCAATGCTGATCAGGGTCAGGGCTAAGATTGCCGCCAAGCCCAATATGGTTTTTTGGTTCATTTTAATGTTCCCCCATATTTAGTTGGGCACAGTGACTTGACCATTCTGAGCATTAAAGTGAACGAAGCGTGGGCAGCCACCCTGAAAGTTCACTGTGAAATTACGCCAGCCACGGTTGCCAGGATTGGTTTTATACATGCACTGATACACCCCGCCACCCAAATTGCGGGCTTTAACAAAGTAGGCTTCACTGGCTTGCGCAAACCAGCCTGCCTGCGTCAATGATGCCCCTGTAAGCAGTGATGAAATAAGGGCAGTTTTTAGGAAGGTTTTAAACATAATCATTTTCTCTTTTATAGGCATCACTCGTCTTGGTCTTAATCAGACGCAGTGCTCCCCATGCATGAATGTTGGAATGAATATCTATGTTTTTTTGAAGTGTTATAGACGATAAAGCACACAGATCTATGACCCTCAAAACAGCATGAGAGATTCATCTTCATATCGGTAATATGTACTTGAAAAAGTTTTATTCTTAGAAAGTCATCGACACAGCTATGCATTGACTGCACGGCATCAGGTCTAATCACCCAACGGCACAAACATGTAAAAAGAGAAATATAAAAGACTGTCTTGATGTAAGCGCATGGCATACTCCTAGATGAATTAGAAGTTCTACCAAGTCACTGTCAAATGATGGTGGCAGAACGAGAAAGGGTTGACAGACCAGTCATCTAGGAACCGGCACGCACAAGGCGTCCCTCCCTCGTCCTACCGCTACGAAGGGGGGACGAACGAGTTCGCCACCAAAAAATTACTTTTTTGATGTGCTAGATGATAACGGTCTGTCAAAACCGACTGACAATGTAGGTCAGCAGGCTAAGGATAATCTGCACGGTGGAGAGCGTCAAGTAAGCTAAGCGAATGGATAGCTGAAAATATTTAGAATTACGAGCCGTTATAATGGCACTATAAATTTAGTTTGATTTAGACACAGTTTTCTAAACTGCATTCCACCATCTTCCGAATACGACTCAAAAAAGCCGATTCAATCCAAAATTTTATGAGGGGTAGGTTGTGGGGTAAAATCATAGACAAGAAAAAAGCCCTTGTAATAACAAGGGCTTAATTCAAAATTTGGCGGAAGCGGTGAGATTCGAACTCACGGAGGGGTATAAGCCCTCGTCGGTTTTCAAGACCGGTGCATTAAACCGCTCTGCCACGCTTCCATGTGCGCCATCATACGGAGCTTTTGTTTTGATGACAAGTAAAACTTACTGTCAAAGCAACCAACTGCATATTGTTTCATCAAAAACTTATAATTTCGAAGCGATTTCTGCACCTTCGCGAATCGCACGCTTCGCATCTAACTCAGCCGCCAGTTTAGCACCACCAATAATGTGATAATTCGCGAGTGTATTTTGCTCAGCGCTTGGCATTAAGTCTTTCACTGACTCCTGCCCAGCACACACGACGATAGTATCGACACGGAGCAATTGATCTTGTCCTGCCATATCCACCCAAAGCCCTTCATTAGTCACAGCTTTGTACTGAACCCCACGCAACATACGTACTGCATGCTTTTTCAACTGTGCGCGGTGTACCCAACCCGAGGTTTTACCCAAACCTGCTCCAAGTGCAGAGGTTTTACGTTGTAATAAATAAATCTCACGAACAGGCGGATGAACTTCTGCGGCTTGCGTGCCTCCTTCAGAAACATAATTCGGGTTTGGATCTACGCCCCATTCACGTTGCCAATCTGCAAGCGGTTGTGGCTGAGGTTGATGCTCTGGTTTCAATAAATACTCAGACACATCAAAACCAATCCCTCCAGCACCAATCACCGCAACTTTTCGACCGACAGGTGCGCCGCGTAACACTTCTGCATAAGACAAGACTTGCGGTGAATCACTCCCTTCAATACGTAATGCACGTGGCACAACACCCGTGGCAATAATAATTTCTTCAAAGCCTTCACGCTCAAGCTGCTCACGATTCACCTTGGTGTTTAAACGTAAGTCGACTCCCGTTTTTTCAATCTGTACTTTGAAATAACGAATGGTTTCATGAAACTCTTCTTTACCGGGCACAACTTTTGCCAAGTTGAACTGTCCACCCACTTCATGACTTGCTTCAAACAATGTCACTTGGTGTCCACGACTGGCTGCAACCGTCGCAGCTGACATCCCTGCGACACCACCACCCACTACCGCAACTCGTTTCGGTTGTTTCGCCTTCAAATAAACCAACTCTGTTTCAAACGCTGCACGCGGGTTGACCAAACAGGTTGCACGTTGGTTTTTAAAAGTATGATCTAAGCATGCTTGGTTACAAGCGATACACGTATTGATCTCATCAACACGATTGGTCGCTGTTTTATTCACCCAAAAAGCATCAGCCAATAACGGACGTGCCATTTGCACCATATCCGCTTTGCCCGATGCCAAAATCTCTTCCGCGGTATCTGGCATGTTAATACGGTTTGAGGCAATCACTGGCACAGCCACGTGCTTTTTCACTTCCGCAGTATAGTCAACAAAAGCAGCACGTGGTACCGAAGTCACAATAGTTGGAATCCGCGCTTCATGCCAACCAATCCCTGTATTCAACAAAGTAATACCTGCTTTTTCTAGTGCTTGCGCAATGGTAATTACTTCTTGCATGGTATTGCCATCATGCACCAAATCGAGCAATGACAAACGGAAGCAAATAATAAATTTCTCACCAACTTGTGCACGTATCCCTTTAACGATTTCGACCGCAAAACGCATACGGTTTTCAATCGCCCCCCCCCAACGGTCTTCACGTTGGTTCACATGACGGCTTAAGAATTGATTCAGTAAATAGCCTTCTGAACCCATAATTTCTACACCGTCATAGCCTGCCTTTTTTGCAAGACTGGCACAGTTGAAGTAATCATCAATGGTATTCAAAATTTGCTTTTCAGACATTTGACGCGGTTTAAAAGGCGAAATCGGCGATTTAATTGGGCTGGCAGAAACAACAAAAGGTTGGTAGCCATAACGTCCAGCATGCAAAATTTGCATTAAAATTTTTGCGCCATGTTTATGTACGGCATGGGTTACCAAACGATGTGGAGCAATATCCCCCAGCGTATTCATCGTTCCACCCGCAGGAAGGAGCCAACCTTGACGGTTTGGAGAAATCCCGCCTGTAATGATCAGGCCAACACCGCCTTTAGCACGCTCACCGAAGTATGCTGCCAATTTTGGATAATTATAAAAACGATCTTCCAAGCCCGTATGCATGGAGCCCATCACCACACGGTTTTTAATGGTGGTAAAACCCAAATGTAAGGGTTTTAAAATATGTGCATAGCTATTGGTTGTCATCATGAATCCTTATCTCTGGCTTTGCAACTTGTTGCATACTACTTTAGCTGTTTTTTAAAATATTGGGATGACAATTTATAAAAAATTCTTGGCATCTACGGTCAATTCAACTGAGCGCTCAAAAACATACGACAATAAAAAAACCAGTGACGTTGCCCTCACTGGTTTAGTTTTTTAGACCAAAGCCCTTTACTGCCAATGCTTCAGCTTACTGGTTTGACCAATGCCCACATTAAAACTATTGGTTGGATCGAGCTTTTCATAATGCGTTCGTAGTGCAGATTTTGCTACATATAAATGTCCGACATTATGCTCAGCTGGGTATTCCGCCCCACGAGCATCCAGTAAATGCCACATTTGGTGTTCCATCGCCAAAGGATCTACGCCTTTTTTCACAATATAGTCCTGATGAAACACATGACATAAAAAGTGACCATAATAGAGTTTATGAACAATCAGATCATCCATCTCTTTGGGCAAGGTTTCCACCCACTCGCGATCATTACGACGTAATGCAATATCCAGAGCCACAATATCTTCAACTTCTGAACGGTGCGTATCCCGATAGCGAATCGCTGCACCAGCAACAGCAAAGCGATGTAAAAATGCTTTACGTCCTTCTTCCTCGGTACAGTGAAAAAAATCACCTGAGCTTTTATCTTGGAAATAACGTTTTAAAAAGCTTTCAACTTGTTCGACATCTTGATTTTCAATCCGAATAACCAAATGATGTTCATACAGATCACGAAAAACATTCATCCGTTTCGGTAAATGATTGGGCATGAATTTGGTCACCAGCTGTAAAACTTTATCTGACAGTCCTTTCACACCAAATTTTTCTAAGTATGCATCGACCTTATCTTTCATTGCAAATGCAGCAGGTACTTTGGCTGTACCGAGCTTTTCAATGAACATGAAGGTGTCTTTACCGTACTCCGCCCCAATATCATAAGCCACGCGGTGGATGTATTCCCCTGCAATCGGTAATCGCGGCAAATCTTTTAGTAAAAAACGGCGGATTTCAGTCAAATCATCATGTGAATTTGTACCCACGTAGAATACTTGGCTTGGAATTTTTTCAAAGGTATCCAAACGTACGGCAAAGACACATACTTTACCTGCTGAACCCGATGCTTCATATAAACGAGACGGATCGGCATTAAAACGCGCGGGCGTATTTTCATCCACTTGTTTAACATCATGTCCATAACGATGGTCCGATGCGCAGCAGCCCGAATTATTGATAATATCGCCGATTTGATAATTTTTCGTTTCAAGCTTGCTTAGAATTTCTTCTGGTGTTTCTCCGAGATTTACTCCTAGATGATTCACCAACTCTAACTGGCCATCATCATTGACACGGGCATACAAAGCTAACTCAGTATAAGCAGGACCACGGCGCACCAAAGCACCGCCTGAGTTATTACAGACGCCACCTAAAACTGAAGCTCCAATACACGATGAACCAATCACCGAGTGTGGCTCCCGATTAAATGGCTCCAATTCTTTTTCAAGTCGATCTAGTGTTGCACCAGGTAGACAAATCACTTGCTGACCGTCATTAATAACTTGAATACCAACCAAACGACGCGTGCTGATCAGAACCACAGGACGGTCATAGTCATCGCCAAAAGGCGTTGAACCACCGGTCAAACCTGTATTGGCTGCTTGCATAATCACAATACAATCTGCATCAACAGCCGCTTGCAGTACTTGCCACTGTTCAAGTAATGACCCCGGTGCAACAACAGCCAGTACTTTCCCTGCACCGTAACGACGACCTTGGCGGTATAAACGTGTGTCTTTATCGTCAGTTAAAACGTGTTGTTTACCAACGATATTTATTAAGTTTTCAATAATGTATTGTGGAGATCGAGGGTTCATATTTGTTATTTCCAATGATTATAATCCCCCTAAATCCCCCTTTTCCAAAGAGGGACTTTTTCTTTACCTTAGGCATTTAAAGTAAAAGAAAAATTATTTATACCTGCAACATAAATTCTAATCGGTATAACTCCTCCCTTTTAAAGGGAGGTTGGGAGGGATTATATAAATAGCAATAATCACGGTATTGATGTAAATACCTATTGAATGCCCGTTTACCGTGTGAGAACGCTTCTACTGATATAATGAATTACTCAGCCAATTCTTTCTCTAACTTCACTAAACAGTCAGACGTAATATCAGCAATGGTTTTTGCACCTGTTAAAGTCATTGCCACACGCATTTCTTTATCAATCAACTCTAAAAGATTTGAAACACCCTCACTGCCTGCCGCACCTAAAGCATAAACAAAGGCACGACCGAGCATACACGTGTCCGCACCCAACGCCAGCATACGTACAACGTCTAGACCATTACGAATACCTGAATCCGCGAGGATTTTAATATCACCTTTGACTGCATCTGCAATTGGTGGAAGTGCGCGTGCAGAAGATAAAACGCCATCGAGCTGACGACCACCATGGTTTGAAACCACAATCCCATCTGCACCGAAACGCACTGCATCTTTGGCATCTTCAGGATCCAAAATTCCTTTAATGACCATTGGACCATCCCAAAACTCACGAATCCACTCAAGGTCTTTCCACGAAATAGACGGATCGAAGTTAGAACCTAACCAACCAATATAATCTTCTAGACCTGTAGGTTTGCCTAAGTATTTAGAAATATTGCCCAAGTCATGCGGACGTCCCATCATGCCGACATTCCACGCCCAGTGTGGGTGGAAACACGACTGCATATAACGGCGCATTGCTGCATTTGGACCACTCATACCCGAGTGGGCATCACGATAACGCGCTCCCGGAACAGGCATATCCACGGTAAACACCAAGGTTGAACATCCTGCCGCTTTAGCACGTTCCAAGGCATTTTTCATAAAACCACGATCACGTAGTACATAGAGCTGGAACCACATTGGACGTTGAATCGCGGGGGCTACTTCCTCAATTGGGCACACTGAAACGGTAGACAGTGTAAATGGAATACCCTTTTTATCTGCAGCGACCGCAGCTTGAACTTCACCGCGGCGTGCATACATGCCTGTTAAACCCACAGGAGATAATGCAACAGGCATCGACAAAGTTTCATCAAACAGTTTGGTCTCTAAACTTAACTGTGACATGTCGTTCAGTACACGCTGGCGCAAAGCAATTTTTGATAAATCTTCTACATTGCGCTTCAGGGTATATTCTGCATACGCACCACCATCGATGTAATGGAATAAAAATGGCGGTAAACGACGTCGTGCCGCTTCACGGTAGTCATTGGCAGAAGAAATAATCATGCTTATATCCTGTTTAATCGACTGGCGCGCTGACGACGAGCTTCTTCTTCATCAATCATTCGCACCTGTTGTACTACAAACTCAATGTGTCCACAGACTGCCTTACGTGCAGCTTCTGGATCACGACGTTCAATTGCATTCATGACTTGAAAGTGCTGATCATGCAATTGATCAAAACGGTGTGCTTCGCTATAGACTTTTCGGCGTCCCAAAGCGACGTTGAACTGCAACAAATCAAACAAACCACGCATCATCTGAATCAAAACCAAATTATGAGATGCTTCAGCAATCGCTAAATGAAATTTCGCATCTGCACGAGCCGCCTCATCATCATTTCCCAAAGCCTGAAAATGGTTAATCTGGTCATAATGATGTCGGATATTCACCAGATCTTCTTGGGTTGCGCGTTGTGCTGCATACCAAGTTGTTCCACCTTCTAAAATAATGCGCGCCTCTTGCACATCAAATCGATAGGCAGGATCCTCACTCATCAAATTACTAATCGGTTGTACGATTTGATAACTGGACCACGTTGCTGGTAATTGTTTTAAAAAAGTCCCCGCCCCCACTTTGCTGACCAACATACCCATGCTGGTCAACTGCGAAATGGCCTCTCTTAAAGAAGAGCGAGAGACTTGAAGCTGTTCACACAGTTTTCTTTCAGCAGGCAGACGGTCTCCAACTTGCATATTGCTTTGTTCAATCAATACACGCAGG
>CAACWC010000434.1_pt1 | contig 21478 bp, 17 predicted proteins | sample 2275511 | NCBI WGS metagenome assembly CAACWC01 (sample SAMEA5312443, study PRJEB27640) | indoor metagenome | biome: indoor environment; feature: controlled; material: polymer antistatic dissipative epoxy resin | place: Italy | collected 2014-05-27 | reverse complement strand
AAGATTGAAGACACCACCATGGGCTGGCGTTTTATCAATCCTCAGCTCAAAGCGATGTATGGTGTAGACACCATGCCGCAAACCGCTGAAAACGTGGCACAACAATTTAATATTGATCGCGCAGATCAAGACCAGTTTGCCTTGGCGAGTCAACAGCGCACCGCAACCGCGCAAGCTCAAGGCTTTTTTACACATGAAATCATCCCTGTGAATATTCCACAGCGTAAGGGTGATCCAATTGTGATCGACACGGATGAACATCCACGTGCATCGACCACCTTAGAAGGTTTAGCCAAACTGAAGCCAGTCGTGACAGCAGAAGGCACTGTCACTGCGGGGAATGCATCAGGTATCAATGACGGTGCGGCTGCTGTACTGATTGCTTCAGAACAAGCGATTCAAGAGTACCAGCTTAAACCGCGTGCCAAAATCATTGCGTCTACGGCTGTCGGGGTTGAACCTCGTATCATGGGCTTTGCGCCAGCACCTGCCATCAAAAAGTTACTCAAACAAGCCAATCTTACAATCGAGCAGATGGATGTGATTGAACTGAATGAAGCCTTTGCAGCACAAGCACTGGCGGTTACCCGTGATTTAGGTCTGGCAGACGATACGACACAAGTGAATCCAAATGGTGGTGCAATTGCGATTGGTCATCCACTGGGTGCATCGGGTGCACGTTTAGTCACCACAGCATTAAATCAATTGGAACAAACGGGTGGAACCTATGCCTTGTGTTCGATGTGTATTGGTGTCGGTCAAGGTATTGCAATGATTATTCAGCGCGTTTAAAGCAGATTTAAGGATAGCGATCATGAGCCAGTTATATGCCAGCTTATTTTACCAAAACGAGGTGACTGAAATTTTCAGTGATCGCGCGTTGGTGTCTTACATGATTGAGGCTGAAGTTGCCTTGGCACAAGCACAGGCTCAGGTCGGTGTCATTCCAGAATCTGCGGCAATAGCAATTTCAAACATCGCAGCAACTGCAATTGATCAGATTGATTTTGATGTTTTAGCGGTTGCAACGGGTTTGGCGGGCAATATCGCGATTCCCTTTGTGAAGCAATTAACTGCAATTGTGAAACAAAGTGATGAAGATGCTGCGCGTTATGTGCATTGGGGCGCAACCAGTCAAGACATTTTAGATACAGCTTGTATTTTGCAATGTCGCGCTGCAATGACGCATGTTGAAGCCTTAATTCAACAATGCTATCGCACAGCTTTGACCCAAGCTGAACAGTATCGCTCACAAGTGATGATTGGACGCACATGGTTGCAGCAAGGGCTGCCGATTACTTTGGGGCATAAATTCGCGCGTTGGGCCTCGGCATTTTATCGTGATTTAGCCCGTATTGAAGCCATGAAAGCACGTGTTTTTACTGCTCAATTAGGCGGTGCCGTTGGTTCATTGGCTTCATTGCAAGCACAAGGTACTGCTGTGGTTCATGCTTATTCCGTTCAGCTACAGCTTTCTGTTCCAAGCTGTACTTGGCATGGTGAGCGCGACCGTATTGTTGAAGTGGCGAGTGTTCTCGCAATAGTGACAGGTAGTCTGGGCAAAATGGCGCGTGATTGGTCGTTGATGATGCAAACCGAAATTGCTGAAGTGTTTGAACCAACCGCAAAAGGGCGTGGTGGCTCATCCACTATGCCGCATAAGCGTAATCCTGTTGCTGCGGCATCCGTTTTGGCAGCAGCCAATCGTGTGCCTGTGCTGATGTCAAGTTTGTACCAAAGCATGGTGCAGGAACATGAGCGTAGTCTAGGTGGATGGCATGCAGAATGGTTGGCATTGCCTGAAATTTTCCAACTCTGTGCAGGTGCCTTGGAGCGAACTTTGGATGTGTTACAAGGCATGCAAGTCAATACTCAAAATATGCAACGCAATTTGGAATATACGCAAGGCTTAATTATGGCGGAAGCGGTGATGATGGCTTTGGCACCACACATCGGACGTTTACAGGCTCATCATCTGGTAGAGGACGCGTGTAAAACAGCTGTTGCAAAAGGCGTGCACTTAAGAGATGTGATTGCTGAATTGGATCAAGTTAAAAACTTATTCAGCGTAGCCCAGATTTCAGAAATTTTTAAACCCGCGTCATATCTCGGCAATATTCAAGACCAGATTGATGCGGTGTTGCAAGAAGCAAAAGGAGAGGCAAAGTGAATATCACGATGACCAATCGTCAAGGCAAGACTTTATCTGTGGCAATCAGTGGGCAAGACCATGCACCTGTGATTGTATTTTCAAACTCATTGGGTACAGATAAAGGCATGTGGCAGCCACAAGTTGCTGCCTTCGAAAAAAAGTTCAAAGTGGTGACTTATGATACGCGTGGTCATGGGCAAAGCGATGTGATTGAGCAGAGCGCTGTACAAAACCTTGCAGAAGATGTGATTGATATTTTGAATGGTCTAAACATTGAAAAAGCGCATTTTTGCGGGATTTCAATGGGTGGTATGACGGCTTTGTGGCTCGGTATTCACCATGCAGATCGTTTTCATAGTATCACTGTGGCGAACTCAGCAACCAAAATTTGGACTGAGGACGGATGGAATGCTCGTGCAGATGCTGTGACAGTCAATGGCTTAGCGGATTTGGTTGCGACTACGCATACACGCTGGTTTAGTGAGCAGTTTGATTATCAACACGATGCTTTGGCGCAGTGCACCATTCAATCTTTAGCGACTACGCCAGCACTGGGTTATGCAGAATCTTGCCGAGCGCTCGCACAAGCAGATCTATCTACTCAAATTCAACAGATTCAAATTCCAACTTTAGTGATTGCAGGAGCATTTGACCCAGTTACTACAGTGGCAGATGGCGTCTTTATGCAACAACAGATTCAAAAGAGTGAACTCGCGGTGATTGATGCATCGCACCTTTCCAATATTGAGCAACCTGAGCTGTTTAACAAAACCCTCAGTCAGTTCATTGGATCGCTTCAGTAGTTTAAGAATTTTTAAAAGGACTTTAAGCCCAAGGAGGCAGGTATGGCGTCTCAGGAATACGCTACTCAAAAAACGAGTATAGACGCACAAGCACTGATTAATGATGCACCGATTAGCAAATATCAGTGGTTGATCGCAATTGTATGTTTTCTCATTGTTTTTGTTGATGGTATTGATACTGCTGCAATGGGTTTTATTGCTCCAGCCTTGGCACAAGACTGGGGAATAGACCGCTCGCAGCTGGGTCCTGTGATGAGTGCTGCTCTAGGTGGCATGATCATTGGTGCCCTAGTATCTGGTCCAACAGCTGACCGCTTTGGGCGAAAGATTGTTTTAAGTGTTTCGATGCTGATTTTTGGTGGCTTTACTTTGGCATCAGCCTATGCGTCTGACTTAAATACATTGGTGGTCCTGCGTTTTTTAACTGGTATTGGTTTGGGTGCTGCGATGCCGAATGCAACCACACTATTTTCTGAATATTGCCCGCAACGCTCACGCTCGTTACTCGTGACTTGTATGTTCTGTGGATACAACTTGGGGATGGCGACAGGTGGTTTCATCAGCAGTTGGTTGATCCCAACCTTTGGTTGGCACAGCTTGTTTTTGCTGGGCGGTTGGTCGCCACTGATCTTGATGATCTTGGTGATTTTCTTCCTGCCAGAATCCTATCGTTTCTTGATTGTGAAAGGTCGTGACAGTGAAAAAGTCCGCAAAATTCTAACGCGTATTGCGCCTGAAAAAATACATGGCGTCACTGAGTTTCATGTACCTGAAGAAAAAACCGAAGGCACAGAGAAGAAAGGTGTATTTGGCATGCTGTTCTCTCAGAAATATGTCAAAGGCACGGTTTTATTGTGGCTGACCTATTTCATGGGTTTGGTGATGATTTATCTGCTTACCAGTTGGTTACCAACCTTAATGCGTGAAACTGGCGCAACCATGGAACGTGCTGCATTTATCGGCGGTTTATTCCAGTTTGGCGGTGTGCTCAGTGCTTTATTTATTGGCTGGGCAATGGACCGTTTTAACCCGAACCGCATTATCGCAGGCTTCTACTTTGTCGCGGGTATCTTTGCATTTGCCGTTGGTCAGAGTTTAGCAAATCCAACTCTACTTGCCATTTTAGTACTTTGCGCAGGTGTCGCAATTAATGGTGCACAGTCGGCAATGCCAGCGCTGAGTGCTCGTTTTTATCCAACCCAATGCCGTGCAACAGGTGTGGCGTGGATGTCTGGGATTGGTCGTTTCGGTGCCGTATTTGGCGCATGGATCGGCGCAGTTTTACTGGGCAATGACTGGTCGTTTACTGCCATTTTAAGTCTGCTATTAATTCCAGCAGTAGCAGCAGCGGTCGCTATTTTTGTCAAATCACTCGTCGCACATACCGATGCGGCCTAATTGAGGTTTCTCCCATGAATGATGAACAACGTTATGAACAAGGAATCACCGTACGCACCGAAGTGCTGGGAGAAAAGCATGTCGGTCGTTCACTTGAGAACCTGAATGATTTTAATGCTGACTTTCAAAACTTTATCAGTCGTTTTGCGTGGGGTGAAGTTTGGTCTAGACCAGGCATGCCACGCCACACCCGTAGCTTAGTCACTATTGCAGTGTTATTGGCACTGGGCCGTGAAGACGAACTGCGTATGCATTTACGTGCTTGTTTTAACAATGGTGTGACCAAGGACGACTTAAAAGAATTGATTTTGCACTGTTCACTGTATGCCGGTTTGCCCGCAGCCAATGCAGCCATGCACATGGCAGAAGAAGTTTTTGCAGATTTGGGGATCGCCCCGCAAAAGCTGAGCGAACAGTAGCTTAGTCAAGAACAAACTAATTAATAGTAATGGAACAAGATTAAGAGGGACGTCACATGTCACAACTTATTTTAGGTGCTTATGCACAACGCAATACCGAAGATCACCCGCCAGCATACGCACCTGGTTATAAAACTAGTGTATTACGCTCGCCCAAAAATGCGTTGATTTCGATTGCAGAAACGTTAACAGAAGTGACTTCACCACAGTTTAGTGCGGATCACTTTGGGCCTAAAGATAACGATTTGATTTTGAATTATGCCAAAGAAGGTTTGCCGATTGGTGAGCGCATTATAGTGCATGGTTATGTCCGAGATCAGTTTGGGCGTCCAGTTAAAAATGCATTGCTCGAAGTGTGGCAAGCCAATGCTTCAGGTCGTTACCGTCATCCAAATGATCAGTTTATTGGTGCGATGGATCCTAACTTTGGTGGCTGTGGCCGTATGATGACTGATGCTAACGGCTATTTTGTATTTCGTACCATTAAGCCAGGTCCTTATCCTTGGCGTAACCGTATTAATGAATGGCGTCCAGCGCATATCCATTTCTCTTTACTTGCGGATGGTTGGGCACAGCGTCTTATTTCACAGTTCTATTTTGAAGGCGATACGCTGATTGATTCGTGTCCAATTATTAAAACCATTCCTTCGGAAGAACAACGTCGCGCGCTGATTGCTTTAGAAGATAAAAGCAATTTTATTGAAGCAGATAGCCGTTGTTACCGCTTTGACATCACTTTACGTGGTCGTCGTTCGACATATTTCGAAAATGATTTGACTTAATTCAGGGAGAACAACATGAACCATTGGAACTTTCAAGAATTGCATGAAACGCCATCTCAAACAGGTGGGCCATATGTACACATTGGTTTGTTGCCACAACAAGCCAACATTAAAGTCTTTGAAAACAACTTTAACAACCAGTTGGTTCAAGAAAATACTTTAGGCGAACGTATTCGCTTAGAAGGACAAGTGTTCGATGGTTTAGGCTTGCCATTACGTGATGTATTGATTGAAATTTGGCAGGCGGATGCCAACGGTGTCTATCCAAGTACGGCTGATATTCAAGATAAAGTGGTCGATCCAAACTTCCTCGGTTGGGGACGTACAGGCGCAGACTTCGAAACTGGTTTTTGGAGTTTCAATACCGTTAAACCTGGTGCGGTTCCGGGACGGAAAGGTACAACTCAGGCACCGCATATTGCACTGATCATCTTTGCTCGCGGAATTAACATTGGCTTGAATACCCGTGTGTATTTTGAAGATGAAGCTGAAGCCAATGCACAAGATCCTGTACTGAATGGCATTGAATGGGCACCACGTCGTCAGACCTTAATTGCTAAGCGCGAAGAACGTGATGGTGAAGTGGTTTATCGTTTTGATATTCATATACAAGGCGAAGACGAAACGGTGTTTTTAGATATCTAAACTCCCAAAGGCTTGGTGTAGGAGAGCTTACACTAGCCGAATAGGCAGACGCTTATACGTGGTGATTGCATGTCCCATTGCATGAATCCCACGTATGTTTGCGACTGATGATAAAAGTCAGGCAATAGTTTAAATATACAAGGAAATGTAATGATGAAGATTAAAAGAATTGCGATGCAACTCTGCTTAAGCAGTGCTGTTATCGTAGCAATGCCATCTGCATTTGCAGTTGGATCGGCTCAATCAAACGTACAACACTATATAGTGAAAAACCTCAATATTGGTGATTTACCTGTCAAAACCATTGTACCGATCACAGCAAAAACAGCAGAGCAAGCCATTACCCAAGCGCAAGTGATTGCCAGCACCCCAAACGCAGATGTGGCTGAGTTTCGTATCGATTTACTCGAATTCTCTGTAGATACAAAAAAAGTCATCGCCTTGGGTCAGCAGCTGAATCAAATTTTAAAAGACAAACCGTTGATTGCCACTATCCGTACCCACAACGAAGGCGGAAAAATGACGGTGTCTGATCAAAACTATGAAAAGATTTATCGTGAATACCTGAAAAAGCCATTTATGCAATTGCTGGATATCGAAATGTTCCGTGATGCAGGCAGTGTAGCGAAATTAACCAAATTGGCACATGAAAAGAATGTGTTGGTAATCATGTCAAATCATGACTTTGCCAAAACCCCCGAACAGCAAGAAATTGAAAACCGTCTGCTAAAACAAGATCAGATGGGTGCCGATATTCTAAAAATTGCGGTGATGCCAAAGTCGAAACAAGATGTATTTACCCTCATGAATGCCACGTTAGCTGTGAGTCAAAAAAGTCAAAAACCACTGCTAACCATGTCGATGGGACAGTTAGGCACTATTTCACGTGTCTCGACTGCCAATATGGGCGGTAGCCTTAGTTTCGGCATGATTGGTGAGGCTTCAGCACCAGGTCAAATTGATGTGACCCAACTTAAGCAGTTCCTTAAAACTGTGCAGCCTACACCTTAAGACTTCAAGATATAAAAGGATTTGAACATGAAATTATCAGCTTTACGTTTAAGTACACTGATTTTAAGCTTGTTGGCTTCTGGTTTGGCCAGTGCAGAAACTTATATTGTTGACCGCTATCAAGATGATAGTGCAAAAGGCTCATTACGTTGGGCAATTGAACAATCCAATGCCAATGCTGCACACGAAAATGAAATTCAGATTCAAGCTGTAGGTAAAGCTCCGTATGTAATTAAGCTGAATCAAGCTTTACCGCGTATTAAGTCTTCTGTGAAAATTATTGGGATGCAGTGGGACAAAACAGGTGAGTTTATTGCGATTGACGGTTCAAACTACATTAAAGGTGAGGGTGCAAAAGCTTGCCCAGGGGCGAATTCTGAACAGTATGGCACCAATGTCCGTACCACTACTTTACCTGGTCTAGTTTTGCAAGATGTGAATGGCGTGACCTTAAAAGGTCTTGATATTCATCGTTTCTGTATTGGTGTACTGGTGAACCGCTCAAGCAATAACTTGATTCAACATAACCGTATCAGTAATAACTACGGTGGTTCAGGCGTGATGTTGACGGGCGATGATGGTAAGGGCAATCCAACCTCTACCACCACTAATAACAACAAAGTTTTGAACAACTTGTTTGTAGATAATGGCGATGGTCTTGAGCTTACCCGTGGCGCGGCATTTAACCTTGTGGCCAATAATCTATTTACTTCAACCAAAGCTAATCCAGAACCGTCGCAAGGTATCGAAATTCTGTGGGGTAATGACAATGCGGTGATCGGCAACAAATTTGAAAACTACTCTGATGGTTTGCAAATAAATTGGGGTAAGCGCAATTACATAGCCTATAACGAACTGACCAACAATTCGATAGGCTTTAACCTCACCGGTGATGGCAACATTTTTGACAGTAATAAAGTTCATGGTAACCGTCTTGGCATTGCCATTCGTTCAGAAAAAGATGCCAATGCACGTACCACGCTGACCAAAAATTTAATTTGGGGCAATGGTAAAGATATTAAGCGTTGTGAAGCAGGCGGTTCATGTGTACCAAACCAACGTCTGGGTGCCATTGTATTTGCTGTGCCAGCACTTGAGCACACAGGTTTTGTCGGTTCTCGTGGTGGCGGTGTGGTGATTGAAGATGCAAAACTTCAAAAAACTTGCACGCAGCCAAATGAGCAAAGCTGTAATGCGATGCCAAACCAAAACATCCAAGCACCGAGTTTAAGCTATAGCAGAGGACAAGTCACCGCTACAGTTCAAGGGCAACCAAATCAACGCTACCAAGTTGAATTCTTTGCCAACCGTCAAGCGAATAGTCACGAAGCTGAGCAGTACTTAGGGGCTCAAGTACTCACAACCAATGCACAAGGTCAAGGTCAAGCCTCTTGGAAAGCACTGAGTGGTGCTGCAAGTGTGACAGCGAATGTAACCGACCATTTAGGTGCAACTTCTGAACTCAGCCGAGCCGTTCGCATTAAATAATAAAAACCGCATGGAAAGCTCACTTTAGTTGAGCTTTCCTCACAAAAAAGGATGTTTGGTATGCAACAACTATTAAAACTTGGCACATTATCTTTGGCACTTTTAACTTGCCAACTGGCTTCTGCAAATGAATTTTATTCGGCTGATCGTCAATGGTTATTTGGGGATTGGAACGGTGAACGGAAGCAACTGGAAGATCAAGGCTATAAATTTACTGCGGCAATTATGAGTCAGGCGGCAACCAATCTGGATGGTGGTTATAACGATGACAATATCTTGGAAAATGCAGGGCAGCTAACCTTAGGTGCTAATTTTGATTTGAATAAAATTGCAGGTTGGGAAAATACCACAGCAGGCTTGATGATTACCAAACGTGAAGGTAATGCCTTAACGCTTGAACGTATTAAAGACCCTCGTACCAGTACCTTGGGCAACAGCCAAGAAATTTATGGTCGTGGCAAAATTTGGCGCTTAACTCAGGCTTGGATCAAAACTGGATTTGATGATAACCGCGTTCAATTTAAGATTGGTCGTATGGGCATGTCGGATGACTTTAATAGTTCGCAATGTGAATTTCAGAATTTACTTTTGTGTGGCGGACAGCTTGGAAAATCCATCGGTTCGATTTGGTATAACTGGCCTGTCAGTTTATGGGGCACCAATGTTAAATACCAATTTGCACCAGACTGGTCATTTGGCGTTGGGGTCTATGAAGTTAATCCAGACAATGTCAAAACAGATTCAGACAGTGATGGCTTTAACCTTGATATGGACAATGTCGAAGGGGCTACCATTCCTGTAGAGTTGGTTTGGAAACCAAAGTTAGCCTCGTTTAATGGCTTGCCTGGTGAATATAAAATCGGCGCGTTGTATTCCACGGCTGAGTCAAAAGACATTCGCAGTGGTGAAATGCAAGATGGAAAATACAGTTTTTGGCTGAATGCACAACAACAACTGACCCAACACGGAGCTGATCCGAAGCATGGTTTATATATCAGTTTTAATGGTGTAGTGAACGATAAGGACACAACATTTGTAGAAAGTACACAACAACTGGCACTTTGGTACAAAGGTCCATTCGATAGCCGTCCAAATGATTCCATCGGTTTTGGTTTGGCCAACTATGTGGTGAATGATCGTGTGACGGATAAGCAAATAGCCACCAACGAAGGCCGTGGTTATTACAGTTATGACGTGCTTGCCAGTGACTATGTCCCAATTCAACATGACGAACTCAATGTTGAGTTGAACTATACCTATCAGTGGTCACCTGCGGTGATGCTCAGACCCAACCTGCAATATATCTATCAACCTTCTGGCGTGAAAGAAGTGGATGATGCTTGGGTGGCGGGTCTTAGCGTTAAGGTGAATTTTTAACCGTATTTAAAGTGAAAGAGTGTTTAAAATGTAAGCAATACTGTTGCTGAATTTAAACACTCTTTTTTGATTGTTGAAGCAAGTTAATTGTGGATGCTCAAAGTTTGGATGTGGTGTGAATGATGCTCAAAACAAAGTAGGAGAGATCATTTAAAACACAGCATTTGGGGTAAAAAGTATGTCCGAAGCACAATCTCAACCCATATTTAAAATATGGTGCTTTATATTAGGCTTAGCTTTATTGCTGACTGGCTTATTTTATTTAATCGGTGGGGGAAAACTGATTAGTCTAGGTGGTTCATGGTACTTCCTCATTGCAGGTTTATTGACCACCATTTCCGCAATATTTATTTTTAGAAAAAAAGTACTGGGTGTCTGGATTTTTGCACTGGTTTTTCTTGGAACTGTGGTTTGGGCACTGTTTGATGCAGGTTGGGATTTTTGGGCACTGCATTCACGTTTAATGTTTCCTGCGGGTTTATTTGCCGCACTGTGTTTTACCTTGCCTGCTATTCGTAAGTACCAATTTCAAATTGCGCCTTCGGCACCCGCTTATGCTTTAGGTGGTTTGACGGTGTTAGGTATGCTCGGTGGTTTGTATGGCATGTTTATTCCACATCCTACAGTCAAAGCCAGCGGTGAAGAGCTACCCTTAGTACCTGTAACAGCTCAAACTCAACAAGTGAATTGGTCGCACTATGGTAATGATGCTGGTGGGAGTCGTTTTGCTGCGTTGGATCAGATCAACCGAAATAATGTATCTAAGTTAAAGGAAGCATGGCGCTTTCAAACAGGCGATATGACCACAGGTACGGGTAATGGCGCAGAAGACCAGCTCACCCCTTTACAGGTGGGCGATAAAGTCTTTTTATGTACACCGCATAACAACATTATTGCTTTAGATGCGGACACAGGTAAACAAATCTGGAAGGCTGAAGTGAATTCTAAAGCCGATGCTTGGGAGCGTTGCCGCGGTGTGGGTTACTTTGACTCGACTCAAGCCCTGGTACAACCGACTTTAGCAGGTGCCAGTGCGGTCACTGCGGTGGCAAACAATACTGCATGTCCACGTCGTATTTATACCAATACACCTGATGGTCGTTTAATTGCAGTCAATGCAGATACAGGCGAACGCTGTAAAGACTTTGGTGTCGATGGAACGGTGAACTTACTGGAAGGTCTAGGTGCGGGCACGCAAGCGCCTCGTTTTGAAGTGACCTCGGCGCCAACCATTGCGGGCACCAGTATCATCGTTGGAAGTCGTATTGCTGACAACTTTGCAGCGGATATGCCCGGTGGTGTAATTCGTGCTTATGATGTGATTACTGGACAGCTACGTTGGGCTTTTGATCCACGTAACCCAAATCCAAACTATGTCCTCAAACCGGGTGAAATCTATAAACGTAGTTCAGCTAACTCTTGGGCGGCAATGTCCTACGACCCGCAAATGAACACGGTGTTCTTACCGATAGGAAGTTCATCGGTCGATGTCTGGGGCGGAAACCGTCAACCTGTAGACCATAAGTACAATTCTTCCGTTTTGGCTTTAGATGCAACCACAGGTCAAGAGAAGTGGGTTTATCAAACCGTTCACAATGACCTTTGGGACTTCGATTTACCTATGCAGCCAAGCTTGGTCGACTTTCCAATGCAAAATGGGCAAACCAAACCTGCTGTTGTCATTGGCACCAAGTCCGGTCAGTTCTTTGTACTCGACCGTGTGACAGGCAAGCCTTTAACCAAAGTGGTTGAGCAACCTGTAAAAGCTGCAGATATTCCTGATGAGCAATACAGTGCAACTCAGCCACGTTCAGTTGAAATGCCACAGATTGGCAATCAAACTTTGACTGAATCGGACATGTGGGGCGCAACGCCATTTGACCAGTTGATGTGTCGTATTAACTTTAAATCGATGCGTTATGACGGTCTCTTTACTGCACCGGGTTCTGATATATCTTTAAGTTTTCCGGGTTCGTTGGGTGGGATGAACTGGGGCAGTATTGCATTTGACCCAACGCATCGTTATATGTTTGTCAACGACATGCGCCTAGGTCTGTGGATTCAGCTGATTAAACAAACACCTGAAGACTTACAACTTGAAGCCAGTGGCGGAGAGAAGGTCAACACAGGTATGGGCGCAGTGCCAATGAAAGGCACACCGTATAAAGTGAATAAAAACCGTTTTATGTCGGTATTGGGCATTCCGTGCCAAAAACCACCTTTCGGAACCATGACGGCGATTGATATGAAAACCCGTCAAGTGGCTTGGCAGGTGCCTTTAGGTACGGTTGAAGATACTGGTCCAATGGGTATTAAAATGGGTTTAAAAGCGCCGATTGGTATGCCAACCATTGGTGGTCCAATGGCGACTCAAGGTGGTTTAGTGTTTTTTGCTGCAACACAAGACTTCTACTTACGTGCCTTCAATTCATCTAATGGTGAAGAGTTATGGAAAGCGCGTTTACCTGTAGGTAGCCAAGGTACACCGATGAGCTACATTTCTCCAAAAACAGGCAAGCAATATGTGGTCATTTCCGCAGGTGGGGCACGTCAGTCGCCTGATCATGGTGATTATGTGGTTGCGTATAGCTTAGCCGATTAAAACGTTTTATTGTATGGGAAGCCTGTCGAGATGATAGGCTTCCCATTTTTATGGTAATAACAAGCAAGGAAATATTGTGCGATTAACTTATTTGATGCCTGCGCCTTTTAAACAAGCCTTATTGACAGCGGTTATTTTACAATCTATGCATGCTTATGCAGAAGCGACAGAATATCAACTTCCTGTCATCACCGTCCAAGCGGTACATACCGATAGCGAGTTGTTATCGACTTCTGCATCCATTCAAAAAGTCCAAGCGGCTACAGTACAAAACAATGCCAATGTGAACCTATCCGAAGTATTACAAGGGGTTGCAGGCTTACAAATTAATAACCGCGAAAACTATGCGCAAGACTTACAGATTTCGATGCGTGGCTTTGGCGCTCGTTCGACTTTTGGCGTGCGTGGCATTCGGATGTATGTCGATGGTATTCCTGCGACCATGCCTGATGGTCAAGGGCAAAGTTCCAATATTGACCTCAATAGTTTAGATCACATCGAAGTACTGACAGGGCCATTTTCATCTTTATATGGTAACTCATCAGGGGGAACCATTTTGGCTGAGACCAAAGAAGGGCAAGGGAAAGACTCAATCCAAGTGGGGCTAAATGCAGGCAGCCATCATAAGCAACAAGCCAATATCCAATTACAAGGGGGTTCTGAACAGGCCAATCAACCCGCTTATGTGATTAGTTCCTCTTATTTTGATACCGATGGTTTTCGAGACCATAGTGCAGCACAAAAAGTATTGAATAATGCCAAACTGACGTGGAACTTAGACGATGGCAGTAAAATCAACTGGGTCACCAACTATGTCAAAATCCATGCAGATGACCCAATGGGGTTAGAGCGTAAGGATTGGCAAGCAAACCCAAAACAAATCGCTCCTTATGTAAAAAATATGGGGTTTAACGCGCGCAAAGATATTGAACAAACTCAAACAGGTGTGACTTGGTTTAAACCGATTAATGATAAAAATGAACTCTATGCCATGGCATATTTAGGCAACCGCCAAGTCACTCAATATCAGGCAATTCCTAATGGAGCTACCTCCCAGAAGCTACCTACTCATGCCGGTGCTGTGATTGATTTCGAGCGTAATTATTATGGTGCTGATTTCCGTTGGACAGGTAAAGAATTATTACCGAATACTACATTTAGTGCTGGTATTGCTTTAGACAATATGGATGAAGACCGTCAAGGCTATAATAATTTTGTAATGGTAAATGGTAAAGAATCTTATGGTGTTAAAGGTAATTTACGCCGTAATGAAAATAATACCCTGTGGAATTTAGATCCGTATGTACAAGCCTCTTGGCAGTTCTTACCCAAGTGGCATCTTGATACAGGCTTACGCTATAGCAATGTGCATTATGAGTCAGATGATCATTACATCATTGATAAAAATGGTGATGACAGTGGTTCAACGGATTATCAAAAATTACTGCCGTCTGTGGCCTTAGGCTGGGAAATTTCACCTGAGCTCTATGCTTATACTAGTTATGGCAAAGGTTTTGAAACGCCAACCTTTACCGAAATGGCCTATAACACTGATCCTTCGAAATCAGGCATGAATTTCACTTTAAAACCTGCTAGTAGTGATAATTACGAGCTAGGTTTAAAGTCGCAGAATTCATTTGGACTCTTTACTTTCGCTGTTTTCCAGACAGATACAAAAAACGATATAGTGACAGCGGGAACAAGAGATGGTCGAGCGACTTTTCGTAATGCAGATCAAACCACGCGACAAGGTTTAGAGCTTTCATGGCAACAAATGATTTGGAAAGAGCTCAACATTCAATCTAGCTTTAGTTATATTGATGCTGAATTTGATAGTTATACAGCAGAAATAGCGAATCCAAAGGATTCAACTAAACCTTATGCAAAAGCCATTAATAAAGGAAATAAGATTCCCGGGGTTGCCAAAAATCAAGCGTTTACCCGTATTGCATGGCAACCTGAACAGGGCTTCCAAGCAGGCTTAGAAGCACGTTATATGGATAAAATTTATGTCGATGACATCAACTCAGATACTGCACCAAGTTATACCGTCATGGCTGCAAATGTCGGCTATTTATGGGTAAACCGTGACTGGAAAGTCAACAGCTATGCTCGAGTCGATAACCTGTTTGACCGTAACTATGTTGGCTCAGTGATTGTGAATGACGGCAATAGTCGCTTCTTTGAACCTGCCGATGGCCGAAACTTTAGCGTTGGCATGAGTGTGACCAAAGCCTTTTAATGGAAATGGTTTGGCTAAGCAAAAATGCAGCATAGCCAAACCAGATGAATCGCGCCATACGACTGCAAAAGACGCTTTTGTATGGGTGCTTAATCTATTTATGAATTGCTTTGATATTCCTGAATCACTTCCAGCGCAGCACGGAACGCCTCTTGAGTCGCAGGTGCGCCGCAATAAGGCAAACTGTGTAAAAGGACTTCTTGGATTTCTTCAACCGTTGCACCGTTATTTAGCGCACCTCGAACGTGACCTTTCAGCTCCGTTGGACTCTTTTGTGCTGTCAAAAATGCAATGGTAATTAACGAGCGATATTTACGTGGTAAAACACCTTCACGTTGCCATGTTGAGCCCCAAGCATGTTCATTAATCCAGTCCTGCAAAGGCTGGGTGAAAGGTACAGTATTGTCCTGAGCACGTTTAACAAAAGATTCGCCCATGACTTCTGTGCGAACTTTTAAACCATTTTCATAATCTTGCTGTGACATGGAAACCTCTGAATGTGGAATGCAAATATAGTAGCCGAGCGGCTTAGTTTTTCATCCGATATTTAGGTTGAAAAGATGTGCGCGGGAGTCATCATTCGCTAAATTCGGGAGTATAAAGATACTCTTAATCAAGCTGATGATGGTTTTTATGCTTGATTCAAAGGCTATAAAGAAGTTTCTTTCTAACTGAAAATCTTTTTGATTCAACCCAATAACAAAGCAGCCGAAGCTGCTTTGAATGATGTCGTTTTGTACTAAGCGGCTTTAAAGTCATTGATGATGAGTTCTAATCCAGTCGCTTTCTGGATTTGTTCTAGGCTTACATCGCGTGCCAGTTCAACCAATTTCACACCTTCAGTAGTGATATCCATCACGCCTAAGTCAGTAATGATACGGCTGACAACAGCTTTACCCGTGAGTGGTAGGGTACATTGGGGCACGATTTTTGGCGTGCCATCTTTGGCGCAGTGTTCCATCAGAACCACAACTTTTTGTACACCAGAGACCAAGTCCATTGCACCGCCCATGCCTTTGACTTTTTTACCCGGAATCATCCAGTTTGCCAAGTCGCCTGTTTCAGAGACTTCCATTGCGCCTAAAATAGCAATATTGACATGACCACCCCGAATCATGGCAAAAGATTCTGAGCTTGAGAAAAATGCAGCCCCTTTACGTGCGGTGACGGTTTGTTTTCCTGCATTAATCAAGTCTGCATCGACTGCATCACGGGTTGGAAATTCATCAATACCGAGTAAGCCATTTTCTGACTGTAACCAAACATTAATCCCTTCTGGCAGATAATTGGCCACTAAAGTCGGTAAGCCAATACCTAAGTTGACATAAAAACCATCTTCGAGTTCAAGGGCAGCACGCTGCGCCATTTCATTACGTGTCCAAGCCATGATTAAGCTTCCTCTGCTTTAATGGTCAGTTGTTCGATCTGCTTTTTGGGGGTGGCGTTCAGTACCACACGGTTGATGTAGATACCCGGTAAATGAATGTCATCTGGATCGATTTCACCAATTTCAACCACCTGTTCAACTTCGGCAATCGTGAATTTGCCTGCCACGGCACAGTCAGGGTTAAAGTTACGTGCTGTTTTACTGAATACCAAGTTACCGGCTTTATCGGCTTTGTAGGCTTTCACTAAAGCAATGTCCGCAGTAAGGGACATTTCTAAAATATGCGGACGACCATCAAAGTCGCGGACTTCTTTACCTTCGGCAATGAGGGTGCCTACACCTGTTTGGGTGAAAAATGCAGGAATACCTGCGCCCCCTGAACGTAGTTTCTCCGCGAGTGTACCTTGTGGAGTGAGCTCAACTTCAAGTTCACCATTGAGATACTGACGCTCAAACTCTTTATTTTCACCGACATAAGAGGCAATCATTTTTTTAATTTGTTTAGTTTCTAATAATTTACCTAAACCAAAGCCATCCACACCCGCATTATTCGAAATACAGGTTAAACCTGTGACACCTGTATCTTTTAAGGCATCAATTAATGCTTCTGGAATACCACAGAGGCCAAAACCACCCACGGCAACCGTTTGATTATTGGCAACTACATCAGCTAATGCTTCGGCTGCATTTGCGACGACTTTATTCATCTTTTATTTCCTGATCTTCCTTGCTTGTTATTTTTTTAGCATTGCGCTGCACTTTTTAGAAATTGAATCTTTCTAACGTATAATAAGAAAAACTCATTAATGCAGAATATTTACAAAGAAAAATAGATAAAAGAAGAGTCAAAGCATGTACGAAAGCTATGCAAATAATCATACGGCTTATTCTGAACTATAAAGGTTTAGCCTCAGTTTCGCTTAGTCAAGGAGGGAGAACTTAGCTTAGAAATGATGCCAAAGTGTGGTTTCAATAAATTGAGACGACATGTTAGACAGTTCATAATCTTTTTTATAAATAATGCCCACCGCGAGTTGCGCTTGATTGTCCTCAATTTCAACCAACACATTTTTTTCAAGATCGATGAATTTTTGGAAGTGTCGTGGAATAGCACTCACGCCCATACCGTAGGCAACAAAATGTGAAAGCGAACTGATTTGGTGGCATTCGACTTTCAAGTCCAACACCACTTGAAGCGCAGCACAATGTTCCTCAATCACATGGCGAATAATCGAGGGGTTTTGTAAGGTCACAAATGGACAAGAGCAGAGTTCAAGCCATGTCACGCTTTTTTGTTTGGCTAAGACGTGGTGTTTGGGCAAGAGAGCTAAAAAGTCTTCATTGAATATAGGCTGAAAAATCAGTTGGTCATTGGCCTTGGGTTCAAAACAAATGCCAATCTCAAAAATACCTTCTTGAACTTTTTCAATGATTTTTTCATTGGTGATGTCATGGATTGAAAAACTGATGTTGGGGTGCTGTTGTGCAAAATCATGCATCACTTCGGGGAGTACCGCATGAGTGGCAAAGGGCATTGAGGCAATATTTAAAGTGCCACGGTTGAGTTTAAAGCGCTGTTTGACATCTTTTTCCATATCCTCCCAGTTGGCTAGAAGCTTTTTGGCATAGGGAATGAGGGACTGACCTTCAAGGGTGATTTCTACTCGACGCGTGTTGCGTTTAAACAGTTTTCCACCGAGTTCTTCTTCTAATGTTTTAATGCTTAAGCTGAGAGCGGATTGGCTCAGACACAGTTCATTGGCTGCATTGGCATAATTAAGCGTACGTGCAAGGACCAAAAAGGCTTTTAATTGTTTGAGTGTCATGAGCTTCCCTGAGCAATGATGCAACACGATGTTGAATGAAAATGAACGTGTTTTTATCAAATGGTTTACATGAAAAATACAACAGACGGTCAAAACAGATCAAGTGATTGAAGTGGGTGTCATTTTTATCAAGTCGTCAAAGCAGTATAAGTCGAACAGCATGATAGTCTGTAAAAATATGTTTTAACTGAATGAAAAATATAAAAATTGGTCATTTCGTGCGTTTTTTAAATTTTACCTTTAACTTGATGCAATTAGTTTTATCAGTCTTGCTAGGGCTTGGATATTAATCAATTTTTCTTCTTACTCAATGATTATTTTCAAACAATGCGTGGGTTTATATGCATTATAGTCTGACCCATAAGCTGAAATATTAATGCTCTGATGGATAAATATAGTACATAGATCAGAGTGCAAATAGACATCTCGTCATGAGGGAAAGGGACGGTCTATGAATGCGTATTCGGTCTTTCCGCACAGGGTGATTGCACTGTGACTCAACTAGATTTGACATCATTCGCCATTAATATCACAGCACATTAAGACATATTTTCTTTAAGGATGGAGTAAAAAATATGTGGGATTTGGGTGTAATTTTATTGTCTCTTGGGCTACTGATGTATACAGCCTACAGAGGTTTTTCTGTCATTCTTATGGCACCAATTTGTGCCCTGTTGGCGGTTTTACTAATTAACCCTGCTAACGTTTTGCCTTTTTATTCAGGCGTGTTTATGCCCAAAATGGTTGGGTTTATTAAAGATTATTTCTTGGTGTTTTTACTCGGTGCCATCTTCGGTAAAGTGGTTGAAATGTCAGGGATTGCCGAATCCATTGCCAAAACCATTGTGAACCTGATTGGTTCTAAAAATGCGATGTTAACCGTTGTGCTGTTGGGTGCAATTTTAACTTATAGCGGTGTCAGTCTCTTTGTGGTGGTCTTTGCAGTTTATCCATTTGCAAATCAACTGTTTAGACAAGCTAATATTCCAAAGCGTTTGATTCCGGGAACCATTGCCCTTGGTGCATTTACCTTTACCATGGATGCCTTGCCGGGAACCCCACAGATTCAAAACGTTATTCCGACGACCTTTTTTGGTACAGATATTTATGCAGCGCCTTTTCTTGGTTTGATTGGTGCGGTATTTGTTCTTGCTACAGGTTTGAGCTATTTGGAATGGCGTCGCCGTGTAGCTGCTCGAAATGGCGACGGCTATGCCATAGGTATTGAGCTGACTGAAGCTGAGCAACAACAACTTAAACAAAACTTAGATACAACCTCGAATGGTTCTACAGCACGTCAATGGTTGGCTTTTGTACCCCTCATTTTAGTTGCCGTGACCAATAAGTATTTATCCACTGCAATTAAAGAATGGTATCCAAACGGTTTTGATTTCAATGCCATTGGACTTGCAGCTTACACCGTCGATGTTGCGAAAACCTCTGCCATTTGGGCCGTGGGTTTAGCCTTAATTGTGGGCATTATCGCGGCAATTTCATTTGACTTCCGTCGTGTCTATACGGGCTTCAAAGATGGTGTCAATGCCAGTATTGGCGGGTCTTTACTTGCAGTGATGAATACCGCATCTGAATATGGTTTTGGTGCGATTATTGCGGCCTTACCGGGCTTTGCGATTATTAGTCATGCATTGGGTAATACTTTTACCAATCCGCTGGTCAATGGTGCAGTCACCACGACAGTTTTAGCGGGTGTGACAGGTTCAGCCTCTGGCGGTATGAGTATCGCTTTAAGTGCGATGGCGGATCAGTACAATGCTGCAATTCTAGCCATGGGGATTCCACCCGAAGTGATGCATCGTATTGTAGCGATGGCATCTGGTGGTATGGATACCTTACCGCATAACGGTGCCGTGATTACCTTGCTTGCAGTCACAGGTTTAACCCATAAACAATCTTATAAAGACATTTTTGCCATCACGATTATTAAAACCATCGCGGTATTTGTTGCCATTGCTGCCTTTACTTGGTTTGGTATTGTTTAAGACTTTGGAATGAAAAAAGAAGACAATGGAGTACATCATGAGTCAACTGTTAAAAGATAAAGTTGCATTTATTACAGGTTCAGCCAGTGGTATTGGACATGAAATTGCAAAGAAATTTGCCAGTGAAGGTGCAAAAGTTGTCATTTCTGATATGAATGCCCAGAAGTGTGCTGAAACGGTGGCGGCACTTCAAAAGCAAGGCTTTGAAGCATTGTCTGCGCCTTGCGATGTGACCGATGAAGACGCGTATAAAGCAGCCATTGAACTGACTCAGAAAACCTATGGTCGGTTGGACATTCTCATCAATAATGCGGGTTTTCAACATGTTGCAGTGATTGAAGACTTTCCAACCGCAGTCTACCAAAAGCTGATTAATGTCATGTTGGTGGGGTCGTTCATTGGCATTAAGTACGCATTTCCAATCATGAAAGCACAGCAGTTTGGTCGCGTGATTAATATGGCCTCGATTAACGGTCTGATTGGATTTGCTGGAAAGGCTGGTTATAACAGTGCTAAGCATGGTGTGATTGGTTTGACCAAAGTTGCGGCTTTAGAGTGCGCGCGCGATGGCATCACTGTGAATGCTCTGTGTCCGGGCTATGTCGACACGCCGTTGGTACGCGGTCAAATTCATGACTTGGCTAAAACCCGAAATGTCAGTGAGCAAAGTGCATTAGAAGATGTGATTTTGGCGATGGTGCCACAAAAACGCTTACTCAGTGTAGAAGAAATTGCGGATTATGCAATCTTCCTTGCCAGCGATAAGGCGGGCGGTGTAACTGGTCAAGCCGTGGTAATGGATGGTGGTTATACCGCGCAATAACTTAGCTCAGCGTAGATTTAAAAATTGAGAAGCCTCGGATGTTCGTATCTGAGGCTTTTTTATAGCGATAGAATTTGCAGAAAGACCTAGATTTAAATAATAGTGAGCTTGGTGAATCAGTCGGTAAATATAGAGTTACAGGCTAAAGCATTGCAAATCCTTTCTATTTTTCTGATTTATAGTTCAATGTTTTAAATATCAAGGATGAAGGATTTAATGTAGATCAATTAAACAAGAGATTAAGGATAAAATGGATGCATAATGATGATACACATGAGCCCAGAAATCACAAAATCAATAGGTACAGAAAACTCTCAGCACGGCTTCATTTGCTGATTTGGTATCAAAAAACTAAATTTTAATAAAAATAATTAGGGTGTGTTGACACTTTTAGCTTAAAAAAATAGCGAAGTAGTAAAATCAAATCGCCAAACCCAATTTTACTATTCGCTATGCCTCGTACCATGCTGACAGATCAACACTGGCAAAAGTTGAAAGTTATTCTGCGTAATTTATCCATTCA
>CAACWC010000465.1_pt1 | contig 23158 bp, 21 predicted proteins | sample 2275511 | NCBI WGS metagenome assembly CAACWC01 (sample SAMEA5312443, study PRJEB27640) | indoor metagenome | biome: indoor environment; feature: controlled; material: polymer antistatic dissipative epoxy resin | place: Italy | collected 2014-05-27 | reverse complement strand
CATCATATAGGACGACGTCATACACGTACTTTAATGAAGAAAATGGGCATTAATGCGTTATATTGCAAACCAAATTTAAGCCAGGCTAATCAAGCTCACCGCAAATATCCATATCTGCTCAAAGGATTGGCTATTCAGCGCAGTAATCAAGTGTGGTATCTATTATTCGCGGAGGTTTTTTTCTCTTATGGATGTTGTTATACAACTTTATACACTTAATTAACGTCACAGTTACTTTTATAAAATCTCTTACATGTCTATCCCTAGAATTTGTGATAATTGTTTGCATTTAGAGTCAAATGCATTCTTAATGACTAGAGCATTAAATAGAACAATAGAAGGAGATGGATATGACCTCGCAAGAAGTACTCGTATTTTCAGCCTCAGCATTTGGTCTCACATTACTCATTTATGAGTTTGGACAGATGTCCATGATGTTTAGTTAAACCACCTTCGGGTGGTTTTTTATTGCAAGATATAACTACATCACAATATGGATAGAATATGTAAACTGGTTAAATTTTAGTGTAATTATGAATTTACAATATTTACTGGAAGTTTCGTTTACGTAACAAACGAGTAATTAATGGCTTTGTTGCATAAATATGTAAGCATCTGATTTAAATAAATTTAATTTTAGATCATAAAATTATCAAAACTTTTAAAATCATATAGTTATGAAATCTTTGTGCAACAAAGCCATTTAATCATTAAAGAAGATGATATATCTGAGTGGCCTACTAGAAATAAGAATGAATGGTAGGCTACGAATAAGAATAGATGGTAGGTTTATATAGGAATATGCAATAATTCATGTGCTCCAGCTATCTACAATATTTGCCCAATCCTGAAGCATCTTTCTACGATCAGTCAAATATTTCGCATGGTTATATGAAGCGCGGGTCTTATTTACTTCGGCATGGGCTAGTTGTGTTTCAATCCAGTCAGTATTATAGCCAAGGCCATTTAATTCAGTTGAGGCTGTAGCCCTAAAGTCATGAGCTGTTACTTGATTTAAGCCAATATATGTAAGCATTTTGTTTAGAGTAGTTCTAGAGATCATGCAGTCTCTTTTTTGCGGGGAAGGGAATACATATTTTTGATCTTTAGTAAAAGCATATTGTTCATTCAAAATATTAAGTAATTGATTGGAAATGGGAACGATATGAACTCGATTTTTCTTCATTATTCGTTCTTGCTTTAATCGTCTAGAGGCTTTAGGAAATTTGATAATCTTCTCTTCAAAATCTACAAAACTCCATTCCATTTTTCTTATTTCAACAGTCCTGAGCATAGAGTAAAGCATTGCCAAACATGCATTCTTAACGGTTGTAGAACCTCCATAACTATCAATATTTTGTCGTAGTGCATTCTTCTCATGCTTTTCAAGTGGTCGAGCATGTTCTACCTCAGGGGATTCAATGGCCTCCCTTACCGCGTAGGTGGGATCGTTATCAGCGCGTAAAGTCACAATTGCATAGCGCATAACTAAACCAATGAATCTACGATTAAGGTTGGCAGCAGACTCACCAGTGCCATGCTTCCCTTGACTTAATACACGTTGAACAGTGTTCTTCATAATGGATAAGATATCTGCAGAGCTAACGTCATTGATTGGCTTATTGCCAATGGCTTTGTAGACATCCTTTTCCATAGAATTATTAAAACGGCCGATATAGTCCTCTGATTTGTACTTCATTCTCTCTTGAACATATTCTTGAGCAATGGCCTTAAATGTATTGTTAACAGCCAATTCTTTTTCAATTCTATCTTTTTTCTTTTCTTCAACAGGGTTCAAGCCTTTAGCAAGTTTAGCTTTAGCCTCGTCTTTAAGCTTACGAGCATCCTGAAGTGATACTGCAGGGTATTCGCCAAAACTAATAGTCCCTTCTTTTCCATGTAAGACAAATTTGAATCGCCAAATTTTTTTACCAGTCGGGCGCACTTCAATATATAAACGTTCAGCATCAAGTATTCGGTAAGATTTTTCTAGTGATTTTAAAGTTCTGACTTTTGCATCGGTGAGCATACGGGTATCTTGTTAATAGAAATATGTTACCCGTTAAGATACCCGTTTTTATTGAGGATTAAAATAGAATAAAAAAGACTAAAATAGAGTGTAAGTTTTGTTTTGTAAGGGTTTTAGTGGTTTTCATTAGATTGTAACGGATTGATACAGACTCATATTATCAGCATTATTCAGGATGACGATTTTCATAGTCAATAACTTCTGTAATTACATAAAATAAGAAATATCAAGATTTATTTAATAGAGAAATGTAGTTATTTCTCGTATAAATCTCAAAAACAGCGGAATTCGATTAAGCTATTATGCGATAAGAAGAGTGGAAAGTATTGTCTATCGGCAATTATTTTTTAAATTTGCCAATTATAATAAAAGGGAGCACCTGCAAAATGGGTTATCAGAAGATCATCGTTCCTGCGGATGGTAGTAAAATTACCGTAAACGCAGATTTATCATTAAATGTTCCAAATCAACCGATTATTCCTTTTATTGAAGGCGATGGTATTGGTGTCGACATTACACCAGCCATGAAAACTGTAGTGGATGCTGCAGTACAAAAAGCATATGGTGGTAAACGCTCGATTGAGTGGATGGAAGTCTACTGCGGTGAAAAAGCCAATAAAATTTATGGCTCTTATATGCCAGAAGAAACTTTTGATGCGCTACGTGAGTTTGTGGTTTCAATTAAAGGCCCTTTAACCACACCTGTTGGTGGGGGGATTCGTTCTTTGAACGTGGCGTTACGCCAAGAATTAGATTTGTACGTCTGTGTACGCCCTGTACGTTGGTTTGAAGGGGTACCATCACCTGTTCAGCATCCTGAACTGACCGACATGGTTATTTTCCGTGAAAACTCAGAAGATATTTATGCAGGAATCGAGTGGAAAGCCGACTCTCCTGAAGCGAAGAAAGTGATTAAGTTCCTCAAAGAAGAAATGGGCGTGACTAAAATCCGCTTTGAAGATAACTGTGGTATTGGGATTAAGCCTGTATCGAAAGAGGGAACGCAGCGCCTTGTGCGTAAAGCCATTCAATTTGCGATTGATAATGATAAGCCGAGTGTGACCTTGGTTCACAAAGGCAATATCATGAAATATACCGAAGGGGCGTTTAAGGAGTGGGGCTATGAACTTGCGATGGACCGTTTCGGTGGTGAGCTCATTGATGGTGGGCCATGGGTAAAAATTAAAAATCCGAAAAATGGTAAAGATATCATTATTAAAGATGTGATTGCCGATGCATTCTTGCAGCAGATTTTAATGCGTCCTGCGGACTATTCAGTGATTGCGACTTTAAACCTGAATGGTGACTATATTTCTGATGCACTGGCTGCAGAAGTTGGAGGGATTGGTATTGCGCCGGGTGCGAATATTGGTGGGGCGATTTCTGTTTATGAAGCCACGCACGGAACAGCGCCAAAATATGCCGGTCAAGATAAAGTCAACCCAGGCTCTATTATTCTTTCTGCTGAAATGATGCTACGAGATATGGGCTGGGTAGAGGCGGCAGATTTGATCATTAAGGGGATTTCAGGGGCAATTGAGGCGAAAACAGTCACTTATGATTTTGAGCGATTAATGCCGAATGCAACCTTATTGCGTTGTTCAGAGTTTGGTGAAGCCATTATTGCGAATATGGAATAAGTTTTAAGCTGAATTGGTAGAAGCCCGCACATACTGCGGGTTTTCTTTTGTTGGCTTGAAAATAGCTGTGGAAATAGGTTTGCAATGTAAAACTAGGTTAAAGGGTTCGTACTTTCAGTGAGTATAGGTAAGGTTAAATAAAAAGGAGAGTTGATTCTTAACCACAATTTATATATGTAATTACAATGAAGTACTTTGATACAGCTTATAGCTTGGGTTTTTAGCTGAGTGATGTATGGTGGTCTTTGTCGAATGTTACGGCAGATGATAAAGGAGTAGTCTCATGGCTAATCAACAAAATCAACAGCAGAACAATCAGCAGCAACGTCAACAACAACCAAATCAACCGCAAGAACAACCAGACCAGCAACAACAGCAACAACAACCCAAACCAAATCAAGGCCAGCAAAAACAGCCGAACCCAGATCAGCAACAACGCTAGGCGTATTGCTATTTCATGAACGAATGTTAAAGGCATTTCAAGGAAGAATCGATCAAAGGGAGTTGAACCAAAGGAGGACCCTATGTCGAATAATGTTGTGAAAACATTAAAACAGAAGATCAAAGCACGTTTAAAAAAGATCTCTAAGCATCAGTCTAAGCTGAAAGCCTTAGAGAAAAAACTGAAGAAGCGTAAGTAGTTTTACGTGGTTTATTTGAAGCAAAGCCCTCATTTTATATGAGGGCTTTGCCGTTACATATATAAGATATCTTTCAATATATGAGGCATTTAGTATGAAAAGGTAACTGTATCTTATTTTAATATCTAAAAATTAGCTGAGTAGTTGAATCATGTCTCGTTTAGTTCTGAGTGGAGCTATTTTAAGTATAAGTCTGCTGATGAGTGGATGTCAGCCGCCTGCTTCGGGTGAAGCAGCGGGTTTGAGTTATCCATATTTATATTGGCAGTTATATAAGACACCTTTAGAGAAAAACTTAAATGTGCCTGTACAAGGTGTAAGCCATAAGCAGATACAAGATACTTGGGGGGCAGCACGTGGTCAGGGACGAAAACATCAAGGTATTGATATCTTCGCTAAACGCGGAACACCTGTCTTAAGTGCTACATCAGGCATTGTCTTGGATGTCGGCCTCAATAGTCTAGGTGGACAAGTGGTATGGGTAATGGGACCAAACTTAAGCCGTCACTACTATGCACATTTAGATGCTTATGCACCTGATATTCAAACGGGTGATTGGGTTGATGTGGGAGAAGTGTTGGGCTATGTCGGGAACACGGGCAATGCCAAGAACACGCCACCACATTTGCACTATGGAATTTATAGGACTGGAAAAGGAGCTGTGAATCCTTATCCGTATTTAACTTTAAATGCGTTGAAATAACAGAGCTTTGATTTACAGCTGTAAAAGTTCGAATGCGTCCATTGTATTGGTCATAGATGGCTCATCAATTGGGTTCTTTTCTTATTCTTAAACCGTACATTTGTAATATTTAAAAGTAAGTTAAAAATATCACACGTATTTAACATGGACGGCCCTCTATAACTCTTTTTCGATTTCCTTCTATGTGAAGGATTAAAAGGCCTCTTTTTTAGTTGTTGGATTGGAGGTGGATGTCCTACGAGTAAAATAAAACAATTGCAGTGTTCCTAAACCGAGGACTCCCGCAGCAAGCATAAACTGAAAGTGATATGACCAACCCAAATGCTGCAAGGTACTAAAACTTAAGCCACCGACCAGCTGGACCGTTGCAAAGCTGAGTGTCGCCATACTCCACAGTTTTTTATAGGCCAAGCCGTAGAGTTGTAAGATGGTGTAGGAGGTGAGAAAGACTACTGCAGGGTTCAGTAGACCTGTGAGAAATGAAGACAGGAGCGTAAATACAGGCGAAAAACTCAGAACCGCAATAAAAACTGCCGCAATATAGACACTGTATAAAATCTTTAAAGCCAGAAAGTTGCCAAATTTACGCGCTAAAGCATAAGCTGTCGCTGCACCCAAAGCGCTGCCTAAGCCATATAAAATCCAGTTAAAATTGATCCAATATAAATTTAGCGTTAACACATGGCTTAAATAATCAATCCAAAACAAAGAATGGGGAATATACGCAAAGGCGCTGCAGGCATAAACAATGAGTAAGCTATAGTAAATTTTATTCACTGTATAAGTCTGGGGCTGGCTTGTAGGGATACTGTGCAGTTGCTTTTGGAAAGGGTGAACAAGTATCCATAATAACAATGTAATGACAAATGCAAAGCCACAGAGAATGAACCATGCACTACTGATTGCAATACGGTCTAAATACGGCATAAACAGCGTGGCTGCCAATACACCAATTCCTATTCCGCTAAATCCAATGAGATTAATTTTAAAACGGTGCTGTAACTCACTGCACTGCGCCACAATACTGGGCGATAGAATCATCAGCAAACCACCGCCGATACCTGAAATGATGCGCCACACCAAATACCAAACTTCGTTAAAATGCGCAAATGCACAGGCAAACAGGCTGATTGAACCAAAGAGCGCAGCAAAAATGATATAGATCGGCATTTTTGCATTCTGTGGCAACTTCATCGCCCAAAATGCTCCGATCAGATAACCCAGCAGATTGGCGCTACCGAGTAGGCTGGCGAAATTGTGTGACCATTCATAGGCTTCGCGAGTGGACGGCAGTAGAGCGGTATAAGAAAAACGTAAGATGCCAATTCCCAAGCACATACTCAGGCAGAGAAAGAGACTTAGTTGTACGGTGCTTGAGAACGTCCTGTTCATCATAATTTGACTATTTGTTTAAAAAATACACTTGAACTATAAGATGAAATTTACAATAAAACAATCGGGTGATGTCCGCCTTTAGTCGAGCGGAGTAAAGGCGAAGTCAATTTAATCAGTATCTTTGAGTTGATTGATATCCACTGCATCACCAATGGTATAAAAATGCCCGCCTGCAACATGATGGATACTTTTCCATTCATCTGCGGCTTCATGGTAGTACCAATGGCCATCTCTAAAAACACGATCATCTGCATAAGCGGCAATGACTTTGCCAATAAACAAGTCATGCTGCTGCTGATTATGCGGTTCAGGAATGAGTTCACACAGAATCCATGCACTACAGCCTTCAACCACTGGAATTGGGCTGTGACCAAACTGAAAAAGTTCGACCCCACATTGACGTAACTTTTCAGGAGCATCATATTGACTGATCATGCCCAGTGCGTAGACCATTTTCAGCTGTTTAAGTGTAGGGACTTGCAGCGCAAACAAACCCGATTTTTCAATAATACTGCGGGTTTTTGTCGATTTATCGAGTACCACCGTCACTTTGGCGGGGCTAAACTCTAGGGCGCATGCCCAAGCCGCGGCCATGACATCGGTGCTTTCATCATCTTGACTAGAAACCAGCACGGTTGGGCCGTGGTTGAGTAGCCGATATGCTTTTTCTAAAGGGACGGGCAGAATGTGAGGATTAAGCAAAGATTGATTCATGTAAAAGAACACTTTAACAGCCGTTTAAATGCTTTATACCACATTCTAAAACTGCCAATTCAGTCTAAATTTGTACATTCAGCGTGGAATATGGCGCAAAACAGTAAGCCCGTTTAAATTTTGATTTATAATTATGACAGCATCATTTAGGGAAACAATATGAATATCCCCTTAATCGTCAATGTCATCATTTTTATTGCATTGCTTTTTTTACTGGGCCGAACCCGTAAAACCGATTGGAGTTTAGCGAAGAAAGTACTGGCGGGTCTCTGTCTTGGTATTGTTTTTGGTCTCGCTTTACATGGGTTTTATGGTACGAATTCGCCTGAACTGCAAGAGTCGGTACAGTGGTTTAATTTGGTCGGTAAAGGTTATGTCAAACTACTACAAATGGTGGTGATGCCTTTGGTATTTGTTTCCATTTTAGGCGCTGTGATTAAGCTGCACGATGCGGGTTCATTGGGTAAAATTAGTTTTATCAGTATTGGGACTTTGCTTTTTACTACAGCGATTGCTGCATTTGTCGGTGTGGTGGTGACCAATCTGTTTGGCTTAACCGCGGCAGGTTTGGTCCAAGGCACACAAGAAACTGAACGTTTAAATACGATTCAAACTGACTATGTCGGGCAAGTGGCTGACTTGCAAGTGCCTGATTTATTTCTGTCATTTATTCCGAGCAATCCTTTTGCCGAGCTGACAGGGGCACATCCAACGTCCATTATTAGTGTAGTCATTTTTGCAGTGTTTTTAGGCATTGCAGGTTTGAACCTCATGAAAGCGGATGCTGAAAAAGGGCAAAAGCTGTTGTCTGCAATTGACATCTTGCAAGCGTGGGTCATGAAGTTGGTGCGTCTAATTATGATGCTCACGCCTTATGGTGTGTTCGCACTCATGACCAATATTGTGGCCAACTCTAAAATGGCGGACATCTTAAACTTAGGTGGCTTCTTGGTTGCGTCTTATATCGGCTTGGCGATTATGTTTATCGTGCACGCCGTGATTTTGGCGCTCACAGGCGTGAACCCAATTCAGTTCTTTAAAAAGGTTTGGCCTGTGCTGACCTTTGCATTTACCAGCCGTTCAAGTGCTGCCAGTATTCCTTTAAATATTGAAGCGCAAACACGACGTCTGGGTGTACCAGAGTCGATTGCCAGCTTTTCAGCATCATTTGGTACGACCATTGGGCAAAACGGCTGTGCAGGGCTGTATCCTGCGATGCTGGCTGTTATGGTTGCACCGACAGTGGGTATTAATCCGCTCGATCCACTTTGGATTTTGACTTTGGTTTGTGTCGTGACCTTGAGCTCGATTGGGGTGGCTGGTGTAGGTGGTGGAGCAACATTTGCAGCACTGATTGTCCTGCCGATGCTGGGCTTGCCTGTGACTTTGGTTGCACTGCTTATTTCAATTGAGCCTTTAATTGATATGGGGCGTACGGCTTTGAATGTGAATGGTTCTATGACCGCAGGTGTCGTGACCAGCCAAGTCTTAGGTCAAACGGATAAGCGTATTTTTGAGCAAGACAATGTGGACTTAAAAGAAGTCTAAGCTGAGAAATATATAGCTTATGAACTGAAAAGAAGCCTATCTTCATGATTAGGCTTCTTTTTATTGGGCGTGTATCCATAAATGACTAAAAACTGTATCTACTTTTTTACTCAGTTTTTTGCAAAATAAAGCTTCAATTTAGGAGAAAAACGATGAAAATGTATCAAGTCGATGCCTTTACAACTGAATTATTTAAAGGTAATCCTGCCGCTGTGATTGTACGTGATGAATGGTTAGCAGTAGATTTGATGCAGAATATTGCTTTGGAAAATAATTTGGCAGAAACGGCTTTTGTGAAAGTGATTGATGCTGAAAACTATGAAATTCGTTGGTTCACCCCTCAGGTTGAAGTGGACTTTTGCGGGCACGCGACTTTAGCTAGTAGTTTCGTCCTGTTTCGGGATTATACCGATGCTAAACGTATCCAGTTTCATGTAAAAGACTTGGGTGTTTTTATCATTGATCAAGATGCTGATGGCAAGATTCATATGAATTTTCCAATTCGTGCACCGCAAAAGTTAGAAGACTATCCTGCGGAAATTCATGAGTTGGTCGATTGTGAAATTAAAGAAGTCTATTTAAACCCACAGGCTTATATTTTAGTGTGTGAGTCTGAGCAGGCTGTTAAGGATGCCAAACCGAACTTGGACAAAATTCGTCAACTGGCAGAAAAGCATAAAGTCAGTACTGCGATTACCGCTGAAAACTTGGATGTTACCCTGACCTCAACATCTCAAGACTATGACTATATCGCGCGTTATTTCGCACCGCATAAAGGCATCAATGAAGACCCAGTGACAGGCTCCATGCATACAGGTCTTGCACCACTATGGGCGGAGAAGTTGGGTAAAACCTCATTGATTGCCTATCAGGCATCGAGCCGTGGAGGATTGCTTTACTGCGATCTTCAGTCTGAAACACGGATCCAAATCTCAGGCTATGCCAAGTTATATATGACGGCTGAACTTTACTTAGATTAAGTTGTAATTCTTTTAAATTAAAACTGCTGGTGAAAAATAAGCATTGATTAAAATGCTATTTTTCACCAAATTACTATAAAAATAATTTCACTTTCCTCTATGATGTTGAGAATCATTCATATTTTGTCGAATTATTTGGAAAAATAATGTTAATGCGTTTTAAAACATTGAGTTTGTCGGTATTGCTACTTGGCTTTGGGGGCACAGTATGGGCACAACCCGTATTGGTAAAATCGGAACAGAAAATTGAAGAATATAAATTAGATAACGGTTTACGTATTATTCTTGCGCCAAACGATAAAGAAAATAAAGTGTATATGAACATGGTCTATTTGACTGGTTCATTGAACGACCCAAAAGGTAAGGGCGGTTTAGCGCACCTATTGGAACACTTAGCGTTCAAGGGGACTAAAAATGTTCCAGGGGACGAGTTTCAACGCCGTTTAGATCAATACGGTTTAATGAATAATGCCAGCACGGACTATTATTCAACCAAATATATTAATGTGGTTCGTCCTGAACAAAATGCAATTAATGAGCTAATTCATCTTGAAGCAGAGCGTATGGACGGTTTGGTGCTCCAAGAAAAATATGTACCATCTGAAATCGCGATTGTAAAACGCGAGCGTGAAGTCCGTATGGATCAGCCTTTTTCAGTGCTCATGGATCAGATGTGGAAGTCCGCTTATGGTAATCAATATTTAGGGCGTTTACCGATTGGTGATTTAAATGAGTTACAGTCAATCAAAATGGCTGAGCTGAATAAGTTTTATCGTGACTGGTATGCACCGAATAATGCGGTGTTTGTCATTTCGGGCAAGTTTGACCAAGCTGCTGTACTGAAGCAGATAGATGAAAAGTTTAGTGCGATTAAAGCGCGTGCTGTGCCTGCGAAAGTCAAAGTGCCTGTCTTAGATGCCAGTAAGATTAAAGATCGTCAGTTTGTGGTGAAAAAGGGCAGTAACTTAGCCAAATATAATATCTACCTGAATGGTAAAAACGAGAACATTAAGACCGCGTTGGCGGTGTCACCGTATTTATACACCATGCAACCCAGTGGGCATTTGTACCAAAGCATTGTAGAAACGGGAACGGCGACAGCTGTTCAGTCAACCACATGGTTAGACCAAGATTTTAATATGGTGTTTATGGGCGCAGTTTATGCACCCAACCATGATGTGAAAAAAGTTGAGTCGGCTTTGGTTGCTGGGGTAGAAAAAACACCAAGCTTCAACGAGGTTGAGCTCAACCGTGTGAAGAGCATTATTAAAAATGCCCAAGAAAGCATGTTCAGCAGTGCAACAGCAGTCGGTGGCATGCTCAGTGACTATGTGGTCTCTGCCAATGGTGATTGGACACAATACTTTAAAGATCAGCAACAATTACAACAGCTCAGCGTTACTGATGTGAACCAACGTTTAGATGACTTTTTAGTGCCTGATCATCGTATTTCAGGCACTATTTTACCGACCCCAGAAGATCAGAAAAAAGCACTTGAACAAGCGGCAGCAGCGACCCCAGCAAAAACTTTAGACCAACAAGCCGTTGCTGAAGAACCATTGAAAGATGTCAGTGCGTATAAGGCAGAAGTGGCTGGATACGTAAAAAGCTCAAAGCAATATTTAGAAAGTGCTGAAAAACAAATTCAGCGTGGCAAGTTAAAAAATGGTATGCAATATGCGCTGTACCCAAGTACCACGCGTGATGATAAGACTTATGCCACCATTTCGATTGATTTTGGTACTGCAGAAAGTCTGTTTAATAAAGCAGAGTTATTAGATCTTACCTCTTATTTACTGCTCAGAGCTTCAACTCAATATAGTTTGCAAGATATTGCCGATCACTCGATCGATGCGGGTGGTGGAGCAAGTGCCTCAAGTAATGGTAACGGCATCAATATTTCAATCGTGGCAAAGAAAGAAAAGTTTGATGAATTTTTTAACTTCGTGATAGATGTACTTAAAAATCCAACCTTTGAACAAAGCCAGTTTGATTTGATTAAGTCACAAAGCTTAGCAAGTCTAGATCGACCGTATACAGAACCTGAAACTGTAGCAGCTTTAACCATTGCTCGTTTACTTGAAACTTATCCAATAGGGGATATTCGACATCACTTCGAACCTGAATATGTCAAGAAGCAGTATCAGGCCGCAACACAAGCTCAGGTTAAACAGCTGTATCAGCAGTTTTTTGCGATGAATCATGCACAAATTTCGGTAACGGGCGTGATTGATACGAAAAAGATGAAAAAGACTTTAAATCAGGCTTTTGCAAACTGGAATTCGGCAGCGCCTTATCAGCGGATTACTTCTGACTTTACTGCATATAAAGCGCAGCGTGTACATGCACTGTCAGAGCAGCGTGAGTTTGGTAGCTATCAGAGCATTATGACGTTCCCTGTGGGTACATACCACCCAGATGCACCTGCTTTACAGGTACTCGAGCACATTTTAGGTGAGTCGCAGTTATCTTCTCGTTTGGCACAAGAGTTACGTGAAAAGAATGCCTTGGTCTATGGTTTTGGCAGCAGCATTTCGCTGGATGACTGGACGGAGTCAGGAGCGCTGACGATTGATGCGAACTATAGCGCAGGCAAATCGGCTCAAGTGTCTCAGGCGGTCTATAAAGTGTTGAATGAGTTACTGGCAAAAGGCGTTACTGAACAGGAAGTGGAAGCTGCCAAGGCCGATATTTTGAAAAAGCGTGTGACTGCACTTGAAGATAGTCGCAATATCCATCGCATGTTGATTCCTCAAATGAAGCGTAATCGTACTTTACTGGATCGTGAACAACGTGATTTAGCATTGGCAAAAATTGGCAAGGCTGATGTTGATGCAGTGATTCAGAAGTATATTAAGCTGGATCAGTTGGTTGAAGTAATGGCTGACCAATATGGCAAAGCGCAACCAGCGCTGAAAAAGTAAAGATTTCAGTTTTCATCCAAAAAGAACCCCCTCAAAATTGAGGGGTTCTTTTTGTTATAGCTTTTAGGAATTAGTTTTCTTATTTTTTCAATTAAAGCCGATAAAACTGTTTGGCATTGTGATGGAATACGCGCTCTAAAGCATCAGGGTCATAGGCTGCGACGACATCACTAAAGGCATCAATAATATTGATCAATGAGGTACTCACCGAATCCATGGGAAAGTTAGAGGCAAACATCACCCGATAGGTTCCAAAACAGGCGAGAGCATGCGTAATCATGGGGTGTGCAAGGTCAAAGACTTCTTGTTTGGAAGCCAGTCGGCCTTCTTTATGAAAACGATGTCCTAATACAGGCATGAAAAGCCCCGACATTTTGGTATAGACATTTGGATAGCTTGCAAGTTCAGCTAAGTCGTCTTTCCAACGAAAGAAAATATTTTCCCGCGCTGTTTGTGTCATCCCTGTATTTGCACCAATTGGACCAAATAAACCTGCGGGTGTACCTAGATGGTCTAGCACAATGGAAGTTTCAGGGAACTGCTTGGCCAGATAAATCACATCTTCAAGCTGTGTGGAATAAACCCAAGCATCAAAACTCAAGTTGTATTGGGACAGCACTTCGAAGCCTTTGAGAAATTTTTTATTGCGATATAAGTGTGGCTCATCTGTCCACGCATGGATTTGTTTGTCTTCATGAAAAGACGCCATTTTACGAATACCACGAAAGTGTGGTGAAGCTTTATGGTGTAATTTTAGGATCTTTTTAAAGTTACGATCACGTGGATCAGCTGTTGCGACAATGCCACCCAATTTGACGGTATCTACCCCAAAAGCTAAAGACTCGATAAACTGAGTTTCCTCAACCACACCTTTGCCTTTGCTGTGATGCCAACTGGCTTCTACATGCACTACTTGTTCTACTGTGTATGGGCCAGTATCGCGTTTATAGTCTTGGGGCAAATACGGACGTGTAATATGACGGGTTAGACCGATGGTTTCAATCAGGTCTTTAGGTTTCACTAAACGAACCATTTTGTCCAAAAGCTTAGGATGCTTACCCAATAATTTAACTGCCAAAGCCGCTGCATGTGGCGTGTTATAGGGGTCCCACTGATGGATGTGTGGATCGATGAGTGCAAAGTCCAAATGCTGCATGTTCTTCCCTAAGTCATATTCCTTAGCGATTACCTTACTGTAAATTTAGGTGTTGCAACATTGTATTTCATTTCAAATACGACGAAATGAAAAAAGCCTGCGCGAAGCAGGCTTGGATTGATCAGTGATCGTGTTTGTGGTCATGCTTGTTGGCATGAAATTCTTCGTTATGACGGAAACGAAGGTAGTTTTCAAACTGTTCACAATATTCGTCATAGTTGTCTTCAAGCATCATTTGGAACTGCTGCAAAATATAAGACATCACTTGCTCTTTGGCATCACGCATTTCATCGCCATCTTTAAAGTTGTTGGCTGCTACCCACGTGTTAAAACGGGCTGTACCAAACAACATCGCAGCACTCACTTGGCCACGTATTTCAGCAGGTTTCACTTGTGAACCTTTTTCAGTGCGACAAAAATCGTTGGCTTGCTTAATAAATTCATCTGCACGTTCAAAAAAAGCAGCATTCAACGCTTCTTCTTCGGTTACATCTGTTGCTTCTATCTTCTGAACCATGAACTTGTCCTAAAATACATAAATAACTCAGACTGCATTATAGGCAAAGCCTTGCAGAAACTAAACCTTTGCCTTAATCTAAAAATAGCCTAAGCAATAAAATAGAGAATATCCATGCAAGACGCGATTGCGGTACAAAGTTTAAAAAGTGATATTGCATTATTGCGTCAAAACATTTGGCCACCACAAAATTTAGCCAATGTCGAAGGCTTACCGATCTATTACGGAACGAAAACAGAGGTTGAGGATTACTACCGTCAGTGGACGGGTTTGATTGAGCGGGCGCAAGACTTGTTCCAACCCTTTATGGAAGATGAGGTACTGGATGCAATTCATTTACCCAGTCATTTGAACTTACCGCTGTTTTATTTTCACGTCGATCGTATTCGGATTAATAAGACCCGCGCCAAAGAGTCTAAAAGTTTTCGCGGCATTGCGAGCTTAATTGAAAAATGCGGACAATTTGAACCAGAACAGGTACAGGCTATGCGCGCTTGGTTGGACAGTGATGATAATGCCGCCTTGGTTGCGCATAGGGAGTTTATTGATCTCAGAACCTACGTCTTTCAACACGGACAGAGTGAATATACCCGTACCCGATTTTATGTGAATGGTATCGTGTTAAGTACCGAAGCACACTTTGAATTGGTCGATGCTCGAGACAAACCACGTAAACAGCGCAGTGATAGCTATAACGATCCCTTAGCAGATAACAATACGTGGAAAGTATACGGAAAGTATCGTTAACTTAGGTATAGACAGGGAATTCACCTATAGAAGAACTTTTCGCTGGTGATCTATATTTTAATTTAAAAGACTATTTCAGCTTTTTGGTTTGATTAAACTGTATCAGCTGTTGTTCAACCAATTTCAGCATTCTATTTTTTTCCGCGGCGATCCATCCTGTGGCAAAACTATAAGCGGCTTCTGGTTCAGGGGCTTGTTGAAATAAAGCTTCTGCAACCACCAAATCATTATAGTGCCCCAAGCTTTCCTGAACTGCTTTGAGTTTTTTTAAATAGGTTTTTAATGCTTTTGCATCGAGTAGAGACGCCACAAACTCAATGCTATAACGCAGTTGTTTGACTTGTTTACGAATACGGTGTTTTTCTTCATCCTCAAGCTGGCTAAAGTGCTCGGCATGTACGCATATTTTATGGTGTAAAGCCTGTATCACTTTGAGTGCATGTTTTTTCAGTTTGCTTTTTGAAGGCGAATCTAATTCTTGCTCTGTAAATAAAATTAATTCAAGCCAAAGTTTCGTCGTTTCTGGTCGTTGGAACAGGGCACAGACATCAGAGATGGTTTCTGTAGTTGGAGCAAGATGGTCTAATAGATAACCAGCCTCAATCAGTTGAGGAAGTAAATCCTCGTTCAGCGCATCGATATCACGTGTTCCACCTAAGGCTTGAAAAATAGTGGTGAGTTCCGCTTTCCAGTGTGGTTGAATGTCCTCCGACCATGCAGCAAAACTTTTCAGTGCACTACGCAAGCGGCGGATTGCCACGCGGGCCTGATGCACATGCTCAGTGGAGTACTGCTGTCGAGCAATTGAACTGGCATTCGGAAGTAAGTGCTGTAAGCAATTGGCCACTATGCTTTGTAGCGCTTCAGTTTCTCTTGAGCTTCTGTTCAGTAGAAGAAGTGTTTGATACTGTGCAGGAAAGCAACTTTGCTGACGAACAGCTAGAAGGCCATAGTCAGATTTACTGTGTGTGTCGAGACTCAGTTGGTATTTTTGAACCCAAGGTCGTATAAATGCGATCAAATCCTCTGTTGATCCTTGTTTTAATTCAAATTCGATCTCGAAAATATCAACACTGTTTTGTTCTTTAAAAATTTTGCCAATATCGAGAGCAATTTCAACTGTACTGCTTTCAATATTTTGCAAAACGCGTAAACGTTGGATATTGGTTTCAAAGAGTAACTTAAGGGTTGGAAGTGGAAGCCCCAAAGCGCGTTTTAATTTTTTGTAGATAGCGGAATAATCTTTTTTATAGTTATCTAAGTCGAGTGTAGTCGTCTCAGGTGGCTCTATATCAAATTCAAGTTCAAAGCGACTCAATGCTTTTGCGGTATTCACTGCTTTGAAGGTTTGTTTCCATTCACCATTTTCCTGACGACGTCGAATCGCGATGCAATGCTTAGCAAGTGTTTGATCCGCTGTATCAAAGTATTGGGCTGCTAAATGAATCGGCTCAGCCTTGAGCAGTGTAAAAGCTTTTTGCAAGGCCTTACGCTTCTTAACTGGAACTTGAAACTTAAACTCAATCTCTTGCATGGCCCTGACTCATGACAACCTACGTTTTACTATATGCTAAATTGAGCAAAAAAAGACCAGCTTTGAATAGATATAAGCTAAAAGAGCAGAAATAGTGGGCTAGATGTCACTTTTAAAATGAAGATAGTGCTTAGAAATATGCAGAGTTAATAAGTACAGATGGTTACATCGAAGTGATAATAAATCTACATTGAGTAGGAATGTATAGCCTTACTTTTTAAGAATAAAAATGAATATAAAGCCTGTATTGTTTTAACAATAGGCCGTTTTGTCACAGGTAAATTAGTGGTTTGAAGAGACCAATCACGATCTTCTATCGTGGTTTTGCGGCTTATCAGGCTTTGTGGGGGACGGTAGCAGTCATGTATTTAACATGACTGCTTTGGTATACACTGCGTTATTTTAAGAATTTACGGCTGACCATGAACTGTTCTGTCGCTTCTAAAAGTTTATCGGCATAAACTTCAAGCTTTGCCGTGAGCCAACCCAAAACAAACCAATCACTGGCTTCAAGTTCGGTCTGTTGAATATATGCAGCTGAAGTCGCCAAGATTTGATATTCATGAGCGGCTTGTTGGGCATCATTTAACGCTTTACTGTATTTCTGCAAATTTTTTACATCATAAATGGACGTTAAAATAGGAAAACTAAACTTCAATTCCTTAATTTTCTGCGCCAATACATCTAAGCTTTCAAAGTGGCTAATATCTGCAGCATTTAAGCTTTCTTGTAGCTGTCGATATTGGTTTTGCAGGGTATTGTGTGCATAGGTTTTTAAATCCTGCTTTTGTACCTGATCATGTGAACTTAAACTAAAGGTCAATAATTCAAGATAATGATGTACGTTTTGGGTCGATTTAACTAAATTTCCAAGCTTTTCTTGAGCATATAAAATGTCTTTGGCAAGATTTTCAGTAGTGGTTGGGTTTTGAAGAAAAGCGCCTAGGGTACTTTGCATATGCTGCAAATGTTGTAAATGATCAAACTGATGCTTAAATGCAGCAAGTTGCATCGCCCATTTATCAGAAATATTGCTATTCCAGTCTTTAAACAAAGCCAAGGTTAGTTGTAAGTGCTCTAAAGCGGTTTGAGCCTGGTCAATATGGCTTTGCTCAGCAACACCTGCTGAAATTGCAGCAATATTTGGCAGTAAATGTTGCATTTGCTGACCAATCAACAAACTCAGGTTATGTGCCGCACTTTCTTTTTTCGATAAGACAAACTCTTTTTCAAAACGTGCTGGACTCACTGTTTGCTGAAGTGCCAGTAGATTACCCATTTCGGCTTTGCTGCGGACATCTAACCACAGTTGATACTTCTTCACCCATTCAAAACTAAAAGCCAAAAGCGACTGAACAGAGCCTGATTTGAGTTCAAACTCTACCTCATGGATGGTCTGTTCTCGACCAGATGCACGAACCACACCAACATCCAAACAGACTTCAATTTCAGCATCTTCAAACTCAATGACGCGATAGGTACGTTGGATGTCCGTTTCAAAGGTTAGCTTTAACGCAGCTGCGTCCACTCCTAAAGCTTGGTTTAAAATTTGCTGAGCCTCTGGAATAGCTTCATAAATGCTTAAGTCCAGTTCAGGAGATGACTCTAACTCACCCAAATGATGATTATGTTCAAAACGGTGTAAATGACTTTTACCTGCGGCTTTGAGTGTTTGAATCCAGCTAGTACCCTCAAGACGCTGACGCAAAGCAGCGCCGTGTTGGGCCAAGAGGCGATCAGGCGTGTCAAAATACTTGGCTTGAAGTTGAATCGTTTCAGATTTTTTAGGATCTAAAGCTTTAAGAAGGGCGGTACGTCGTGCTTCGCTAATCTGAAATTTTAATTCAATTTCAACCATGAAAAATTCCTAATTTGAGGGGCTAGGTCAATGCCAAGCCTTTATGTATTGAGATGCATGATCTGTAGTTTGTTTTTATGTGCGCTAAAGGCACACCAATGGACCACTGGATTGTAGCGAAAAAGAGACAGTATGTAAGACTTGACGACACAATAAAACAAAGTTGCAGTGCGAGATTGATCAAAAAACAATTCTGTTTTTAGTGGACGCGCTCCCAGAGGCGATTGCACTTTGCAGATTGCATATTTTCAGCTATGTTGATAGAAAAACATCAGGATGATGACAGATGAATGCTCAGGTTGAACCGAAACAGGAACACGATGCTGAACCTAATTTTCAATTGCCGATTAAGGACTATCACCAGTTTTATCGTTTTTATCTAACAGAGCACCGCAACATCATGAGTCGTCGGCTACACGTCGTGGGTAGTTCGATTGGGCTGTACTTTTTCTCTAAAGCCATACTTAAACGCAAGCCGCGTTATTTTATATACGGCTTAATCTCTGGCTATGCCTGTGCGTGGGTAGGTCATTTTGTTTTTGAAAAAAATAAGCCAGCTAGTTTTAAACAGCCTTTGTATAGTTTTATTTCTGACTGGCGTATGTTTTCCGATGTTTTACGTGGAAATTTAAGCTTACAAGATCGTGCTTTGGATAAAATTCCAAGTTAGTGAAGCACTTTGTGACTTCATCATGAAAGTTTTATGAAAAGCTTGAAATTAACAGTTGCAAAGTATGAGTTAATGTTCTAATAATGAGGTCGTTGATTATATTTTCATCAAATAATATATAAGTGCTTTGAACTTTAAAGTGCTTTTAGTTTTCCAAGCCTAGAGCGACCTTCTCTAGGCTTTTTTTATGTGGATTTTAAATAAAATATGCGGCTTTTTAGCTTTTATGATGTTGTTCAAACACCACTGGTTTAAAAAGCTAAAAAGCCGTATCAGATCGCTGCGTGTCTCTTATTCTTGTTATAAAGTTGTTATTTTTATTTTATTCTTGTTGCTTTCTGTATCCATTAAACTGCGAAAGCGGTGGGGCGACTATCACTGACAATAGGTATTTTTACATAGCCTGAGCTTGGTCGCGGGATTTTTGTGCAAAGCAACGCATTTTCAGTTCCAATTCATTAAAGCATCAGTAGCCTTTAGCTTTATAATAGAACGACATAACCCAAAGGTAGAGTTAAATGCGCGGTTTATATTTAATTACAAATGATGATCCTTTAGAGCTACTTTTGGCTAAATTAGAAGGTGCAATGGCAACACGTGAGGTTGCCATTTTGCAGTATCGCCGTAAAAAAGTACCCAAAGAAGAACAGGCTTACGAAGTCGAGTATATGAAAGCGATGTGCGTTGAGTATCGTGTTCCTTTTGTGATTAACGATGACTTAGAAATGGCCGTTAAATATGGCGTTGGTGTACATTTAGGGCAAGGTGATGGCGAAGTTGCCGAAGCTGTCGCACGCCTGCCAAAAGATGCGGTGATTGGTCGTACCTGTTTGAACTCGATTGAGCTGGCTGAAAAGGCGATTGCTGAAGGTGCAACTTACGTCGCTTTTGGTGCAATTTACGCAACTGAGACCAAGCCAGAAGCAGGCAATATTGGCTTAGAGACTTTAAAAGAAGCCAAAGCCAAATTGAATGTGCCGATTTGTGCGATTGGTGGCTTAACAGTTGAAAATTCAGGTGAAGTGATCGAAGCTGGTGCCGACCTTTGCGCAGTGATTAGTGATATATTAGGGCTATCAATGTCTGCGATTCCTGATCGTATAGAACAGTGGGCTGATTTATTTGCATCTAAAGCTTAAGTGTTTTTAGATGTTTTTTTATTTTTTGAGTTGAGTAACTTCATGAGCTTATCTCCAAAGCAAGAACAATTGTTTAAACAAGCAAGCAAACATATTCCGGGTGGAGTGAACTCACCTGTACGTGCATTTAATAGCGTAGGTGGAACGCCTGTCTTTATTGAAAAGGCAAAAGGTGCATACTTGTACGATGTGGATGGTAAGCGCTATGTAGACTATGTGGGCTCATGGGGACCAATGATTTTAGGTCATGCTCATCCTGAAATTATTAAAGCAGTTCAAAATGCTGCAGTGGATGGATTAAGTTTCGGTGCGCCTACTGTACATGAAACGACTTTAGCCGACATTATTTGCGAAATTATGCCGTCAATTGAGCTGGTTCGTATGACCAACTCAGGTACTGAAGCTACCATGACCGCTATTCGTCTTGCGCGTGGTTATACAGGTCGTGACAAGATTGTAAAATTTGAAGGCTGTTACCACGGTCATTCAGACTCACTGCTAGTAAAAGCAGGTTCAGGTTTGTTAACCAGCGGCGAAGGTGAAGCGACTTCAGCTGGTGTTCCTGCCGATTTTGCCAAACATACACTCACACTTCCATATAACGATATTGCTACTTTAAAAGAGTGCTTTGCTAAGTTTGGTTCAGAGATTGCAGGGGTGATTGTGGAGCCTGTGGCAGGGAACATGAACCTTGTGAAACCAATCGAAGGCTTCTTACAAGCGATTCGTGATGTATGTGATGAACATGGTTCTGTTTTTATCGTTGATGAAGTGATGACTGGTTTCCGTGTTGGATTGGGTGGTGCGCAAGCTCACTATGGCGTGACTCCTGATTTAACCACCTTGGGTAAAATTATTGGTGCAGGCTTACCCGTTGGTGCTTTTGGTGGGAAACGAGAAGTGATGGAGTGTATTGCTCCACTGGGTAAAGTTTACCAAGCTGGAACACTGTCGGGGAATCCACTTGCAATGCGTGCAGGGATTGAGATGTTTAAACACTTGCGCCAAGATGGTTTTTATGAAAAATTGACAGCGCAGCTAGAAAAACTGCTTGTGGGTTTACAAGCCGCAGCTGATGAAGCGGGTATTGCTTTTAAAACACAACAAGTAGGCGGTATGTTTGGTTTGTACTTTACAGATCAAGAAGACATTACCAGCTTTGACTCGATGCTGAAGTGTGATATCGATGCATTCCGTAAGTTCTTCCATGGCATGTTAGACCGTGGTGTGAACCTTGCACCATCTGCGTTTGAAGCTGGCTTTATTTCAGCTGCCCATTCTGATGAAGATATTGAATTTACGCTGCAAGCAGCGAAAGAAGTTTTTGCAAGCATGAAGTAAGTATTTGTCCTTGCTAAAAAGCCCATCTCATTTGATGGGCTTTTTTATGATGGGTATTTTGAATAAAAAATACTATATCTCAAATACTTTGTGTTAATTTTAGGAGTGCATGAAAAAAATGAATAATTAAATAAGATGACTTATGATTTTAAATTTTCTTCGAAAGCCTATTCAGCTAAAACATTTTTTGATCTTTATACTATTGTCACCAATAATTATCGTCATTTTGAGCGTTATTGTTAGTGTATTAGAACCAAGTGATGTACCGAGCTTAAAAGAAAAACCATATGAGTGCGGAAGTTTTGGAGATCAGAAAATGCGTATTGATCGACGATATTTATTTTTTGCAAGTGTTGAATATCAAGATGTCAGTTACTGGGAGAAAGGTTCTAATCAACTACATAATACCAAAGGTTGTAATGATCAAATCGGTAACGCCACATTTCTTGTGAAATGGCCTGAGATGCTACCTTCTAAAAATGGATTTCAACTTTCTTCAAATAAGCTAAATGACATCACATTTTCTCTTCATCAACGCACAATTTGGACTGGTAGGCAAGAAGACAAAGATTTTTTTGACTCTGATTCAGTTCTGAAACTGTATTTAAGTCCAGATGGTGCTGACATGGAAATTAACGATGAAGAGATTAATAAAAATAAAGTATTTAATCCAGATCTAGGTCTTTATGAAATAAGTTTTGACAGAGTAGGAAATGTCACAAAAAAGGTTTTTTGGCAAGAGAAAAAGGGTAAAGGAGTCAGTTTAGTAATTAAATGTCTTTATTTTAAGACTGGCGGAAGTGATTGTAAGTTAAGTAGTCATGTTCCAAATTATGGGTTTAATACAAGTTATTTAAATGTTTATTTTCATGCTGAATTACTTCCACACTGGAAAAATATTCAAAGGGATTCATTAAAATTTATTGATTCATTGCAGATAGAAGAGAATCAAGTAAATGCTTCCAAGTAAGAATATTGAAGTAGCATAAGAATTATTGAGTAGTAAGAAAACGCGATATAATGCAATCAAGCCTAAAATTTAAAGACTTCGAATAATGGTAAAAGTGGGGAGGAAGAATGGATAAATACTTACTGGTGGCCTTGGTAGTTGGTGCATGCATACTGTTGGTGATTTATACCCAACTTGCACCATCAGGTGGACAGAAAAATTTTAAGCAAATCGTACAGCAGGCATTTAGTCGTTATAAAGTGATTGAAAAAAACTACACCATTATGATTTGTGAGATCAACCACCGCAATGAGCCAGAAGAATTGGTCTTTATTCGTATCGATCCTGCTCAAAAGAAAAATTTACGCATTTCGGGAAGAATGCTGATAGCAACTTATCCCAAAGCACCATCGGTACGTGAAATGCGTAAAGACTTTAAAGACTATGTCACTTAACACTTAACACTTAACACTTAGCGTCGACGAGAGCTACTACGGCTGCGTCCGCGCGCCATACCGCCAAGAGCATTGAGTACAGCAAGCTTGGTCATACTGCCTGAAGCATGTGCATGACAAATAGCAGCAGCGAGAGCATCGGCTGCATCTTGCTGTGGTTTGATGCTCAGGTTTAGGAGTCTCATCACCATCATTTGTACTTGTTCTTTGTCCGCAGC
>CAACWC010000379.1_pt1 | contig 23544 bp, 19 predicted proteins | sample 2275511 | NCBI WGS metagenome assembly CAACWC01 (sample SAMEA5312443, study PRJEB27640) | indoor metagenome | biome: indoor environment; feature: controlled; material: polymer antistatic dissipative epoxy resin | place: Italy | collected 2014-05-27 | reverse complement strand
GTTTCTTTATCATAAATTCCATCTACTGTTAGATCAATATTTTTAATCTCAGGAATATTCATATCGAAATTAAAATTTTTAGCATTGTTTTGATCAATAATTGTTTTTTGATAAATACTAAGGAAGGCTTTATTTAAATCAGGTTGTAAAAGAATTAAGGCCAATTTTTTCAAAAAATGAGGATCAGAGATATCTGCTCTCAGAATTTTTTTGTTTTGCGCAATAGTAATATGAATAGCTTTTTCATCATTCGTATCCACTAGAATATCTGTTGAATAGTTTTCCGCAAAGAGTGCTGCACGTAAAAGATAAGGATGTGAAAAGAATAGATCCCGAGCAAGAATGAGTTTCGGTATTTGAATAATAAGATTTTTATTTAATACTTTTGAGTAGTAATCAAACTCAAAACAGATCCGGCCTTGATCTCTTTTTTTATGCTCATCCCCCAATAGAGTGATTGTTCTGAATACTGTGAAATTAACATTTTCAAGTGTATGGAAAAATAATTCCTTTAGCTCAGAACCTACAATTGGGGTGAGATAGTCATAAAGAATAATACTCTCAATTGGTAATTTAAGCTGAATAGAACGTTTAATAGTCGGATTAAAAAAGTGAGTATTAATATCGAACCGAGTTTGGCCGCGGCGACTAATTTCTGTTGAAGTATAATAAATCAAATTCTTCGGTAACTCTTCGATTGGGCAATCGCTCATTATTTTATTTCGACTAGCCAAACCAAATGTTCCGGTGATGGAAGGCTTAGATTTCTGGTATCTGTATGTAGGTGTTTTTGGTGTCGCAATTTTTGCCTTACTCGGCATTTATAGCGCGATTGTACGCTCCTTCAATGAAGACTATTTGCTACGGATCTCGATCGCGACATTTATCCAAATTGTTGGTTTATATGCAGTTAAGAAGCTCGGTTTAGCTTTTATTCCCATGAGCATTCCACTCATGTACGGCTTTGTGCTGTTTTCTTGGATGTGGTGGAGCCGTGCTGTAATTCGCTATGCCACACTGCGTACTTTTGTGAAAAAGCAAAACCGTAAGCGTGTCGCGATTTATGGTGCAGGGCTTGCGGGGCAGCAAATTGCGGCCGCATTATATCGCTCTGATGACTATTTGCCCGTCTGTTTTATTGATGATAAAGCTTCGTTACAAGGGCAGTCTTTAAGCGGACTAAAAATCTTTTCACCGAAAAGGGCGCTTACCGCATTTCGTAAGTTTCACATCGAAGAAATATTACTGGCTATGCCATCTGTAAGTCGTGCACGTAAAAAAGCAATTATTGAGTCTTTTGAACCGTCTAATGTCAAAATTATGGAACTGCCTGGTGTCACCCAACTGGTAGGTGGCCGCGTTCAAGTCTCTGACATCAGAGAAGTCGACATTATTGACTTACTAGGGCGTGATCCAGTACCACCAAAGTTAGCGCTTTTAGAAAAAAATATTAAAAATAAAGTGGTGATGGTAACTGGTGCAGGTGGATCAATTGGTTCAGAACTTTGCCGTCAGATCGTGAAGCATCAACCCAAATGCCTTGTTTTATTTGAAATGTCTGAATTTGCACTGTATTCCATTGATCGCGAATTACAAAACGCAGGTGTAGAAGTAGTGCCTATACTAGGTTCTGTGACTCACCAAATAAAATTGGAACGTATATTGCAACAGCATGCTGTGCAAACGGTTTACCATGCAGCAGCTTATAAGCATGTGCCCTTGGTTGAGGCCAACCCGTTTGAAGGGATCTATAATACTTCAATTGGTACGGCCCGTAGTGTTGATGCCGCTGTGGCTCAAGGGGTAGAAACCTTTGTCTTGATTTCTACGGACAAAGCTGTACGCCCAACCAATGTCATGGGTGCATCGAAACGGATGGCCGAATTGTATTGCCAAGGTTTAGCTGCCACAAAACCGCAAACACAAATCAGTATAGTTCGTTTTGGTAATGTATTAGGTTCATCAGGTTCTGTCGTTCCTTTGTTTAAAAAACAGATTGAAAAAGGTGGACCTGTTACAGTAACGCATCCTGAGGTGACTCGTTATTTTATGACCATTCCTGAGGCTGCGCAGTTGGTGATTCAGGCGGGGGCAATGGGAACAGGCGGAGATGTTTTTCTACTGGATATGGGTGAACCCGTTAAAATTGTTGATTTGGCTAAACAGATGATTCGTCTAAGTGGGTTTAAACCTATAGATGAAAAAGGCTTAGGGGATATTGCACTTCAGTTTACAGGATTGCGTCCAGGTGAAAAACTATATGAAGAGCTACTCATCGAATCTGAAAATGTTAGCAAAACTGACCATGAACGAATTTTAAAATCATATGAGCATTTTTATTTTTTTGATCAAATTAACAGCGTATTTTTGCAGTTATCTGATTTATCTGAACAAGGAGATAATCAGGCAAAAATTAAAAATATCTTACAAACCTATGTAGAGGGTTACAAAACCAAAGATTTGCACAAGAATTGATATATTTTATTGATGTTCATTTGATAAAGCCTAACGTGTTCAATTAAACTATTTATACAATTCATTCACATATTTTGAATAAAATACTGAAATAGTTTTAGAATAAAGAAACATCTTATTTATCTATAGATAACCTAAAATTATTTTGCTATCAATCAATTTAAATTAAGAGCAGGAAAATATGAAATTATTGGTAACAGGCGGTGCTGGTTTTATTGGTTCAGCAGTCGTTCGCCATATTATTCAAAATACACCCCATCAGGTACTCAATGTCGATAAACTCACCTATGCGGGTAATTTAGAATCGTTGGCATTGGTTGAAAATAATGAGCGTTATCAATTTTCCCAAACTGATATTTGTGATCGCATTGCATTAGATCAATTATTTGAAAGTTTTCAACCAGATGCTGTGATGCATTTGGCTGCTGAATCGCATGTTGACCGTTCAATTACAGGCCCCGCTGCATTTGTTGAAACCAATATTATTGGAACATACCAGTTGTTGGAGGCTGCTCGTCATTATTGGAACGGTTTAAGCGAAGATAAAAAGCAAGCATTTCGTTTCCACCACATTTCAACGGATGAGGTTTATGGTGACTTAGAAGGTACAGATGACTTGTTCCTTGAGACAACACCGTATGCTCCAAGTTCACCATATTCAGCAAGTAAGGCTAGTTCAGATCATTTGGTTCGTGCATGGCACCGAACCTATGGTTTACCTGTCGTTTTAACCAATTGCTCAAACAACTATGGCCCTTATCATTTCCCAGAAAAGCTGATTCCATTAATTATTTTGAATGCCCTCAATGGCAAAGCATTACCTGTATATGGTAATGGACACCAAATTCGTGATTGGCTATTTGTAGAAGATCATGCACGTGCTTTATATAAAGTGGTTACTGAGGCTGCTGTTGGTGAAACTTATAATATTGGTGGTCATAACGAACAAAAGAATATTGATGTTGTTAAAGCAATTTGTACATTGTTAGAAGAACTTGCACCAAATAAACCAAATGGTGTGGCTCGTTATGAAGACCTGATCACTTATGTGACAGATCGTCCGGGACATGATTTGCGCTATGCGATTGATGCAAGTAAAATTCAAAAAGACCTTGGTTGGGTGCCTGAAGAAAGTTTTGAAACGGGTTTAAGAAAAACCGTTGAGTGGTATTTGAATAACCAAGCGTGGGTTCAACATATTCAAAGTGGTGAATATCAAAATTGGATCAATCAACAGTATCAGGTTGCAGAAGAAACAAATTAAGTTGCGTAATACTATGAAAATACTGTTGTTAGGAAAAAATGGCCAAGTGGGGTGGGAGTTACAGCGCGCACTCCAACCACTTGGAGAGGTGATTGCTTTAGATCGTCAAACAAACCCTGAGGGTTGGTGTGGTGATGTTGCAAACTTTGCAGAAATCTCAAAAGCCTTTGAACAAATTCGCCCAGATATTGTTGTGAATGCAAGCGCTTATACCGCTGTAGATAAGGCTGAATCTGATGCTGAACAGACACATCTTATCAATGCTTTAGCGGTTAAGTACTTGGCTGAGGAATGTCAAAAGCATAGTGCATTGTTGATTCATTATTCAACAGACTATGTGTTTGATGGCACAGGTGTTTTGGCATGGAAAGAGGATGACCAAACAGCCCCAGTTAATTTGTATGGTCAAACTAAACGAGATGGTGAGCTTGCTTTAGAGCAAAGCGGAGTTTCATTTCTAAATTTCCGTACCTGTTGGGTCTATGCGGCGCGAGGAAATAATTTCATTAAGACCATGCTTAAATTGGCGCAAATGAAAGAAGAGCTGAATATCATCCAAGATCAAGTTGGTGTACCTACTGGGGCAGCACTGATTGCAGATGTCACGGCTCAAGCTATTCGCTATTATACTTTACAGTCGGATGAACAAAAAATACTGTTGCACGGTCATTACCATTTAGCGCCTACAGGTGAAACAACATGGTATGATTATGCGCAATTTGTGTTTGCACAGGCACGTGAACATAATCAACCACTGATTTTAAAACAAGTGAATCCAATAGAAACACAAGCTTACCCAACACCAGCAAAGCGCCCTTTAAATTCACGTTTAAATACAGATAAGTTACAACAAAATTTTAAATTACACCTGCCACATTGGCAGCAAGGTGTAGCACAAGTATTAGAGGAACTTCTTCCATGAGTCAAATAAAACGCAAAGGCATTATTCTTGCGGGTGGGTCAGGTACACGTTTGTATCCAATTACTATGGGAACGTCAAAACAGTTACTCCCAATTTATGATAAGCCTATGATTTATTATCCTTTGTCAGTTCTGATGCTGGCAGGAATTAATGAAATTTTGATTATTTCGACACCAGAAGATTTACCTAATTTTGAAAAACTTTTAGGTACAGGTGAAGAGCTCGGAATTAAACTTTCTTATAAAGTCCAACCTTCACCGGATGGTCTTGCTCAAGCCTTTATTTTAGGGGAAGAGTTTATTGGTGAGGATAATGTTTGTCTGATTTTGGGCGATAACATTTTCTATGGTCAACACTTTAGTGATCAACTCAGACGTGCTGCGTCACAAGTTAGTGGTGCAACAGTCTTTGGTTATTATGTAAATGATCCTGAACGTTTTGGTGTAGTTGACTTTGACGCAGAAGGAAAGGCTCTCAGTATTGAAGAAAAGCCTGAACAACCAAAATCAAACTACGCGGTAACGGGATTATATTTCTATGACAATAAAGTGGTTGAAGTTGCTAAAAATATTCAGCCATCGCACCGTGGTGAACTAGAAATTACCGATGTAAATAACCTTTATTTACAGCAAAACGAGTTGAATGTTGAGGTGCTTGGCCGTGGTTTTGCGTGGTTAGATACAGGTACGCATGACTCACTGCTCGAAGCAAGTCAGTTTGTACAAACCATTGAACACCGTCAGGGTTTGAAAGTGGCGAGTTTGGAAGAAATTTCTTTCAACAATGGATGGATCAATGCCGATCAGCTCAAAGCGCGTGGCGAGTTCTTTAAAAAGACAGGTTATGGTCAGTACTTGCTGAAACTATATAAAGAGCGTCAAGCATAAATATAGTGCTATAAAAAACTAGATAAAACTGAGTGATACGAATGAATATTATTGAAACAAAAATTAATGGCCTACTTATACTTGAACCACGCGTGTTTGGAGATGACCGTGGTTGGTTTATGGAAAGCTTTAACCAAAAAAACTTTGAACAAGCTTTAACAGAGCGCGGTCTTGAGGTTCCAAATTTTGTTCAGGATAATCATTCGTACTCTCAAAAAGGTGTACTGAGAGGGTTACATTATCAACTGAATCCACATGCTCAGGGCAAATTGGTACGTGTAGTACAAGGCCGTGCTTGGGATGTGGCTGTTGATATTCGCCAAGGTTCTCCTACATTTGGTCAATGGGTCGGTGTAGAACTTACTGGCGAAAACCATAAGCAGTTCTGGATTCCAGCAGGTTTTGCACACGGTTTCGTGGCTCTTGAGGATAATACGCAGTTCTTATATAAAACAACGAACTATTACTCTAAAGAATGTGAGTGCTCTATTGTTTGGGATGATGAAACCATTAACATTGAATGGCCAATTGAGCATGGACTTGAGCTGAAATTAACAGATAAAGATAAATATGCATTGAGTTTAAAGCAGGCTAAATTAGAAAATAAAATTTTTTAATCTAGCTAGATGAAATATTGTATAGAAATTAAGTCGGTACAAAATTATAAACCATGAAACTATTTTCTTTATTAAAAGGCCGGCTTTTTTCTAATTCGCTTTGGATGATATCTGAAAAAATTATCTCAATCTTTGGGCTAATCTTTGTGACATCATTTGTTGCTAAATATATAGGTCCTGAAAATTTTGGGAAGCTTACATTTGCTGGATCTTTGTTTGCAATTGTCCAAACAATTTCTCTTTTTGGCTCTGAAAGTGTTATTTTCCAAAAAACAAGTAAAGATCCCAAAATGGGGATTAAAATTATTGCAGCCACAAGGATTATACGGAATATATTATTCTTAATAAGTAGCTCGATATTACTAACATACTTATATTTTTCTGTTGATTTACTTACTTTTATTTTTTCAGTTGCGTCTTGTATTGCGGTATTCTTTTCATTACATGATGTTTTTAATATATATTTCAATGCTGTCTTAGAGTCAAAAATAAATGCATTTTGTAACGTCATCGGTATTATCATATCTTTGATTTTGCGTTATATCATCGCGGTACTAGAATTAAATGTAGAATATTTGGTAATACCAATTATTGCTGTTGCGCTTATTCCTTTTCTTCTCCGAAGAGTAATATTTTATAAGCGAGTAAAACAAAAGAATGTTTTGCTCGACTCTAAAGATAAAAGATACAGATCTTATATGATGCATGTGGGATCTAAACTAGTTTTTTATAGTTTATCGGTAGCAATTTTTACTAAAACCTCGCAAATATTTTTAGGTTTAAAGTCGGCTTACGATTTAGGTATTTACACTGTAGCGGCCACACTGGGAACAAGTTTTTATTTTGTACTGGTTGCTCTAATCTCTTCTTTTATGACAGATATTTATCAAGAAAAGTCATTGGAAGAGTCTCAAAAGAAAGTTGCTCGATTAAATGCATTGGTCATATTTATTAGCATAGGTGCATTTGTCTTTTTCTTGCTCTTTGGGCAGTGGATTATCAAAGTTTTGTATGGCGAACAGTTTCAACAGGCGGCACAGATCATCTTGTGGATGGTCGTTGTTTGTTTATTTTCTGGTTTATCAACAGTTGCTGAAAAGTACTTATTAAAATTCAATGCTTATTCATATCTACAAAAGAAAACAAACGTTTTGGTTGTATTTAATATTGTGCTGGCATTTTTAATCATTCAAGTATATGGAGTATATGGCGCCGTATTTGCCATACTTGTTACTGAAATTCTTTCGACTACCGTTTTTAATTATTTCTTTAAAAACAATATCATTTTTGATACCCATAGACGAATTTTCCTCAGTTCAACCTATAAGAAAGCAGGTGCATAGTGAAGTTGAGTTTAATTGTACCTGTTTATAAGGTACAAGATTACATAGAGGAGTGTCTTTTAAGCATAGTAAGACAGCTCCCAAGTGATGTTGAAGTTATTATTATAAATGACGGCTCTCCTGATGATTCGATGTGCATAGTCGAGCAGGTTCTTAGAGGCCTTTCTGAAAATCAGCAAAAACAGTTCGTCATACTTAATCAATCAAATCAAGGGCAGAGTGTCGCAAGGAATAATGCAATCAAAATTGCGAAGGGAAGATATATAGGCTTTCTTGATTCCGATGACTATATTGCAGATAATTACTTTGAAACAATTTTGACTCACATTGAACAACAGCCAAACGTAGATTTATTTAGCTTCTCAGCGATTCATTTTGAAGATGTTAGCAATAAACAACTAGGAATATTAGGGGATCAATTACCAAAAGGCTTGTTTAAAAATGATCATATTTTTTTAAAAAAAGTATTTGAAGAATGTTCATGGCAATCTTGGAGTCGGATTGTTAAAGCAGAAATCATGCAAAAGAATCTTTTTCCTGAAAACATCCTGCTTGAAGATGTACAAGTTTTTTCGAAGATATATCTTGAAGATATTACTATATACCACATTAACAAATCATTGGTGCACTATAGACAAAGAACGACAAGTTCAGTTGCGAAGGCAAATCAGAAACTAATTGATGGCTACAAAAAAGCTATTTTGTTTTTGGAAAAGTACGATAACAGTAAAGCTGATATTGTAAAATTAAGCTTAGTAAAGCTTAAAGTTGATTACCTAGTACACTGCTTTACATTCTATGGAGTAAATGCATTTTTTAAAGAAATGATTAAATATCATGCATTTACAGATCGAAAAGTACTTTTTCCAGTGATATATACCATTGGGCGCCATATTAGCAAGTTGGTTAAATTATAGTCGTATGTTCATAAAACTAATTAAAGATATTTTTTTCTTTCTTAAAGCTTTAATCCGCTTCATTTTTGGTATGCCTAAAATTGAGGAAAAATGGATTTTCCCAATTAGCATGACAACGCCCGAACAAACGAAAGAGAACATTGTCCCAAAAATTATTTGGATGTATTGGGATGGAAATAACGGAAATGCTTTAGTCGATTTATGTATATCAAACACTAAAACAGTATGTAATGACTTTGATGTTAGGGTTTTAAATAATCAGACTATTTTAGCGTATATTGAATTACCAGTATTTAATGAGGAACTTCCTATCGCTGTCAAAGCGGATTATATTCGACTTGCACTGTTGAAAAAATATGGAGGCATATGGATGGATGCTAGTATTTTTTTAACAGAAAATTTAAATTGGGTTTTAGAAAAGATCTCAAATAACTCGACTTTTGTTTTTTATTCAGACCATTGTACAACTGATTATACAAACCCAATTGTTGAGAATTGGTTTATAGCAACAACAAAAGATAATGAATTTATTAATGATTGGTTTGCTGAGTTTCAAAAATGTATTTTTGACAGTAATCCTACTCAATATTATAAAAATTATGCTCAAGATCGAGATGTTATACAAAACATACCAAATACAGATTATTTGATGTGCTATATAGCGGCAGCAATTATTCGAAAAAGGAAAAATTATAATGTAGTCACTTTGAATTCAGGATCTCAAGGGCATTACTATAATTATGCTTTATATTCGAATGGATTTTTTATTGCACTTAAACTTTTGTTGGCGAATAAGAAATATATTTATAATCCACGGTTAATAAAATTTACAAATGAAACTCGTGAATTTGCTAATAAATTTATTGAAAATAGATTTTTTAGAGATAAATCCATTTTAGGGTCTAGTGTTAAATCTAGAAATGAAATTAGTTTGGGTGGTTAGTATATGCTAGCAAATATGAATACATCACAGAATTTTACAATATCTAAAAATAAAACATTAATTGTTTTATGTATATCTATTTTGTTGGTCAGTACAATTTTTGGAAGTTTAAAATTTTTACCTTTAGTCTTGCTTTTTTTATATAAGGAAATATTTAAAAATATAACTTCATTATTTGTATTTTTAGCATTGTCTCCATTACTATTGTTGACAAGCTTTTCAAATTTCTCATATTTTGTAGTTTTTATTTTATTTATAGTATTATTTTCATCTAAATTTCATAATTCTTCTAAAGATGTTTATCATATATATTTGAATATGATGATACCATTTTTATTGGTTTTACCTTTTTTTGCGCAGTATGAAGGAAACACATACTCAGTTCTAACTTTCGGAAACAGACTTTTCCCTGTAATACCATTAATCAATCAATCAATTAATCCTAATACAATTGCAATTATTGCTGCAGTTTGTTCAGTGTTAGCAATACTTAATAAAAGATATTATGTATTTGCTTTAGCATTTTATATTCTGTTGATAACACAATCACGAGCATCAATAGGATTCTTTTTTATTGTTTTCATGTTGTGTTCAAATTTTAGTTTAAAGAAAATTATAGCAGGACTCACAGCGACAGGGATTTTCATTTACATTATTTCATTGACTCCTATATGGGAAAGATTTATTAATTATCAGGAGAATGGGAGACTTGAAACTTTTGCACTGTATTCACATATAATCAGTGACTCTTTCCCTTTAGGTTATCCATTGAAAGAATATCTGGAATATTCAAGTAAACAACCAGCGGGTGTTGATAACTTATATTTACTTGGTATTATTAATTTTGGTTATTTGTTTGTGTATATATGTGCTGTTTTTATATTTTATATTTTCTTAAATAAAAAAGATGAATTTTATAAAATAAGAATAGCTTTTTTCATTGGTTTTTTTAGCTTTGGCTTACTTGAGGCATCTTTCATTGGGAATTACTTCTTATGGCCAATATTTGCATTATGTTTTAACTCTTTTGGTCGAAAAAATATCAGATTATTATGATTTTGGATGAGTAGGTATATGAAACATTTAGAAAGGGTTGGAATAGTAATAATTTCTTTTAACCCTAAACTAGAGAATTTAACTTTTTTAGTTAGTCAATTATTAAATTATGCAAATATCTCAGTTTATGTCGTTGATAATGCATCTTCATTCAATGTAGATGTTGGAATTCAAGATGAAAGATTAAAACTAATTAAACTTAAAGAAAACACTGGAATAGCAAAAGCGCAGAATGAAGGAATTGAGTATGCGCTAGCAGACCAAGTAGAATATGTCTTGTTTTTTGATCAGGATAGCACTATTCCAGATAACTACTTAAATGATCTTTTAGATGATTATATAAGCTTGCAGAATCAAGGTATAAAAGTTGGTGCAATTGGACCAAGATTTATAGATGAACGTTTTGGATTTTATTATAAAACAGTAAATATGTCGAAACATGGCTTTCGAGATAAAATGGATACATCCAATATAACGGAACCATTACATTCTAGTTTACTGATATCTTCTGGCTCTCTAATTGCTATTGATACATTGAAAGTCGTAGGGAATATGAGAGAAAACTATTTTATTGATTATGTAGATACTGAATGGTGTATTCGTGCAGAAGTTATGGGTTACAAAAACTACGTTTCATCTAAAGCAGTTATGAAGCATGCTATTGGTGATAATATATTAAAGTTTAAATATTTTAATGTGCCTGTGCACTCGCCTTTTAGACGTTACTATCGTGTTAGAAATGCATTTTACATGGCAAAAGAAAGCCACGTACCAACTTTGTTAGTGCTACGGGAAATGTTATTTAACTTTATTCATCAAGCCATACTTGTCACATTTGAAAAGCAAAAAATGAGCTATATAAAATCATATTTTAGAGCTATTCGTGATGGTATTTTATACTGGGTAAAATAATTTTTGGAATTATGAAATGTCTAAAAAAGTTTCTTTTGTAATATTAACTTGGAAACGTGCAAATATGTTAAAAATTTGCGTTCCAAAACTTATTGAATCTATTCAGAATAAAAATGATTGTGAGATTATTATTTTTGATAATGCTTCAAATGATGATACTGAAGCCTTGTTGAAAGACCTTGTTTCAGAATTTTCATCTCAGATTGATATTAAATATTATATTTCTGACAAAAATTTACGTTTACTTGCTTATAAAAAGTTATTCAAAATGGCGACGGGAGATATTGTCATTGAGGTTGATGATGATGTTTTGGCATATCCTACTGCCGTTGATCAAGTTTTTATAAAATATTTTGACAATTTTAAGAATTTTGGATTTTTAGCGCTCGACGTTATTCAAAATGAACATACAAATGGTTCTAAACCTGAGTCACATCATTATACCGATGTCACCGTCAATGGTTTGACTGTAGAGAGTGGACCGACAGGTGGCTGGTGTGCGGGATTTAGGGCCAAGGATTTTAAGAAAATTTCTTGGTTATTTAACATAATGCCTTTGACTATGAAATCTGGCGAAGATGGAGCCTTACAACACTTATTTAAGCTTTTTGGTAAAAAATCTGGCATTATTAAAGACCATAAATGTTTTCATGCATCAGGTTCTTTTTATTCAAAGCAGTTTGATCAATTAGAGCGTGATATAGAAAAATATCAAGCAGCAGGGCTTGATAACTTTGTTAAGAACTATACGCAAAATAAATAATATATTCTTGAAGAAATAAAGCATTGATTAAATAAGGATCAATGCTTTATTTTGATTGATAAGGTTGTGGGTTAATCAAATTGCTGTAAGCATATCTGATTCATTTTGTTTCGCCCTGTATCAAAAAACCAGCCCCACTTATTAAAATATTGATAAGCACTTTTTAAGTGAGCTTTCAAAAGTGTCTTATTTTTATACGAGCCTTGCTCATGTAAGTGAGTGACATGCGCATGAGGGTAGTAAGTGGCTCCATATTTCTCGGCACAACGTCTTGATAAATCTACATCTTCCATATACATAAAGAAGCGTTCATCAAAACCACCAAGTTCAAGTAGCGCATGACTTGAAAATAGCATGAAACATCCAATCAAATTAGGAGCAAATATTGGCTTTTCTATAGAAAACTTTTTGAGTAAGTACTCTTGGTCAAGTTTTTCACCTAAAGCGGGAGAAAAACGTCGAGCAAATAGGTTCATTGGTGTTGGTAATAAACGCGCACCATGCTGATCTGTCCCATCCCCTTTAAAAATTCGAGGTAAATATAGACCAGCTTTATTTTCAGATGCAAAACTTAATAATTTTTCAAATTGAATATTATCAAATGCAATATCGGGGTTACAAATTAAAAAATAGTCGCTGTCTTTTGCATATTGTTTGATGGCTAAATTATGGCCATAGCCAAAACCAAAATTACCTTCTGATTTTAAATAAACAACTTTTTCATGCACGAAAGTATTTGCCCAGTCACTTACTGAATTGTCTACTAAAATGATTTTATGAATAGATAGAGCATTGAGTAAAGAGTCTAATGTTGGTTTAAGTTCTTGATAACTGTGGTTATATATTACAATAGAGGCAATGACATTGATGTTTGAAGTCGTTGTTTGGTTTGGAGTATCAGTTGCCATTAATAAGCGCCTTTTCTAAATAGAACAACGAGAACAGTTTTGGCTAAAATTTTTAAGTCTTGAAAAAAAGACCAGTTTTGCACATATTTTTTGTCTAAAAGAACGCGAGTATTATAGTCAACATCATTTCGACCACTGACTTGCCATAAGCCTGTGAGTCCCGGAGTGACATGTAAATAATAAATAACGTTATCTTTGTATTGAGGTAATTCTGCTGCTGTTACAGGGCGTGGTCCAACAAAACTCATTTCACCTTTCATAATGTTAATTAATTGGGGCATTTCGTCCAAACTAGACTTTCTTAAAAATTGCCCAATTTTCGTAATTCTAGGATCATTTTTTAGCTTATAGGTACTATTCCATTCTTCACGAGCCTGAGGATCTGAGGCGAGTAATTTTTGTAATAATTCTTGAGAGTTACTGGCCATTGAGCGAAACTTTAGGCATTTGAATGTCTTACCGTTCTTTCCAACACGCTCATGCCCATAGAAAGCACTACCACCATCTAGTTTTACAATTAAATAAAAAAATAAGAAAAATGGGGACAATAAGAGGAATAACAAAATAGAAAACAATAAATCAAAAGCCCTTTTAGATGGATGTTGAAATTTATTAATATTTAGGTTTTCTGTTTTGCTCATATCAATTGTTTTTTCTGAAAAATGGTCATTCATAAGTACATCTTTTTTTGAATATCTATGTGCAAATCAAGCATAGTTTAATATTAATACACTTGAATGGAAAAAATATTACAGATTTAATTTTAGAATTTTATTCAATTTTATAAAAAAATTCTACCTTTATACGGTTTAGTTTCTTAGCTTTATATCCGGTTAACAGGTCATGAACAAAGGTGTCATTTTATTTTTAATCTTACGTGATAGCTTACCATTTATGAATTTTTACAGGTAAACTATACACATAATTGTAATTCCTGTTTTATGAATTTAATGAAGGTAGTAAATAAGAGAATGATTAAAAAAGCGATTCTTCCTGTGGCTGGGCTAGGTACCCGATTTTTGCCTGCAAGTAAAGCGATTCCTAAAGAAATGGTTACTGTGATAGATCGCCCAGCAATTGAGTATGTCATCAAAGAAGCAGTAGCTGCTGGGATCGAGCAAATCATTTTAGTCACACATTCATCGAAAGCATCTATAGAAAACTACTTTGATCGTAACTTTGAATTAGAAACGACATTAGAACAAAAAAAGAAGTTTGATTTACTTAAAGAAATTACCGGAATTTTACCTGAATGTGTAAGTGTTGTTAGTGTACGCCAACCACAACCTTTAGGGCTTGGCCATGCTGTTCTTTGTGCTAAATCTATTGTTGGTGATGATGATTTTGCTGTGCTCCTGCCTGATGTCTTGGTTAAAGATAGTGATACACGCAATGATTTAAGCTTAATGATTGAGCGTTATACTCAGTCAAAAGCAGCTCAAATTATGGTGGAAGCTGTTCCAGACAGTATGGTCGACCAATATGGGATAGTCGATGTGGCTAAAACTCCTGCAGAAGGTGAAAGCATCATCATGCAGGGGATTGTGGAAAAACCAGCAATTGGGACTGCACCATCTAATTTATCTGTGGTTGGGCGTTATATATTGCCTGCACAGATTATGACGTTGTTAGAACAGACACCCAAAGGCGCAGGCAATGAAATTCAACTAACCGATGCGATTGCCTTGTTACAGCAGACTAAAATGGTAGAAGCCTACCGAATGAAAGGGCAAACTTTTGACTGTGGAAGCAAAATTGGCTATTTAAAAGCCGTTTTACATTATGGTGTTGATCATCCAAAATTAGGCGATGAATTTAAAATATTGATCCAAGAGTTAAACTTATAAGAAATACAAGGGGGAAGTATGAAAATAGCAATGTTTGGTACAACATTGTATGCAGGTGTGATTTCGTCATTACTTGCTGAAAGTGGGCACCAAGTCTTTATTTGTAATGATTTACAAGATCATACAGCGCTATTCAACCTTAGAGACCAAGATGTAGTACGTTCTTTGGAGAAACAGCACAAAAGTGGCTTTCTAAGCTATTGTGATTTTGCAGCCCTACCTTTAGACATAGATGCTTATTTTTTTAGTTTTAATCCAGCTCAAGAGGGGGAGGCACTTGGTGTTGCTAAGCAACTAAAAATGCGTACGATTATTCATCCGAAATTGATGATTAATGCCTCTACGTTTGGTCTTAACGGTACTGAAAAATTAAAAGCCGTATTAACAGACGATCATTGGGTCTATTTTCCCGATATTATTCAAGAAGGTCAGGCTTTTAAAAGTGTAACCAGCGCATCTAAAGTGTTCATTGGTTGTGCTGACCCGAAAGCACAGATACTTTTAAAAGAAATGCTACGTCCACTGTTTCCTCGTGAACAGCAATACTTGTTTATGCCGGTATTAGATGCTGAATTTACCAAACTCAGTATTTCAGGCATGTTGGCAACGCGCATTAGTTATGTCAATGATCTAGCTGCGGTTGCTGAGAAATTAGGTATTGATATTGCCCATGTTCGTGATGGGATGGCTGCGGATAGCCGTATAGGGGAATTATATTTGTATTCTGGAGCGGGGTTTGGTGGTGAAAACTTTTCACATGATATTTTGACTCTATCAAATACCATCAGTAATACAGGAACAAAAAGTCAACTTCTGGGACAAGTTTGGGATATTAATGAGCAACAGAAGGAGTTTCTTTTCCGTAAGCTGTGGAATTATTATCATGGAAATTTAGCTGGAAAAACCATTGCAATTTGGGGGGCTGCTTTTAAGCAACATACCTCAAGTACCAGTTTTTCACCTATTCATCCGATGCTTGCCGCATTGTGGGCACAAGGTGTGACGGTTCGTTTGCATGATCCACAGGCCTTAGAAGAAATATACACAATTTATGGTGAACGTGATAATTTAATTTTATGTGAAGATCAGTATGACACGGTGAATCAGGCACACGGTTTATGTGTTCTAACTGCATGGAAGCAATATTGGTCACTTGATTATACGCAATTAAAACTTAAATTAGCCCATCCTTTGATTTTGGATGGACGTAATATTTATCAACCTGATTATGTTAAAAGTCAGGGTTTTGCATATATGGGAGTAGGAAGATAATGATAAATTTAACTATTTTTCCTAAAAAAACGCTAGCAACAACACTTGAACATTTACAACACTTAAGTAAAACCATTGGCCAGAAGCACTTAAATACTTTTTTTGCCGAAGATGACCAAAGATTTAAGCATTTTTCTGTTCAATATGATGAAATCACTTTTGATTTTAGTAAGCATCGTGTTGATGAGTCTGTAATCAGTGCATTGATTGATTTTGTACAAGTTCGGGATATTCCCACTTGGACGAAACGTTTATTTTCAGAAGAAGAAATTAACTATACAGAACAGCGTGCAGCTATGCATTGGGCGCTTCGCTTACCGAAACATGATGAGCAGCATCCTAAATTAGCAGGCAAAGTACATGAGCAATTAGAGCGAATGTATGCATTGGTTGAGAAAATTCACGCGGGTCAGTACCGTGGTGCAACGGGTGAAGTTATACAAGATGTGGTCAATATTGGTGTGGGTGGGTCTGATCTAGGGCCATTGATGGTGAGTCATGCTCTGTCTGATTTTAAAGTCAACACATTCAAACCACTAAAAGTGCACTTCGTATCTACCATGGATGGTAGTCAGCTTTCAGATTTACTGCATCAGTTACGTCCAGAAACGACATTATTTATTATTTCATCTAAGTCTTTTGGAACAATTGATACACTCTATAATGCACAAACTGCACGTCAATGGCTTGAAAAGCAATTGGGCCAATCAGAAGCGGTGGATCAGCATCATTTTATTGGGGTATCGACTAAGCCTGAAAAAATGACAGAATGGGGTATAGCACACCAAAATCAGTTTTTGCTCTGGGACTGGGTTGGTGGGCGTTACTCTTTATGGTCATGTATTGGGTTGCCGATAGCATTAAATATTGGTGTGCAAGGGTTTAAACGTTTACTTGCAGGTGCTCATGTAATTGATGAGCATTTTCAAAATGCTCCTTTGCGCCAAAATATTCCTGTTCTTATGGCTGTTTTGGGAATATGGAATCATAACTTCCTAGAAATTCAGACTCAGGCTATTTTGCCTTATGATGGTCGTTTAAAGTATTTTTCGGCCTATTTACAACAGTTAGAGATGGAGTCGAATGGGAAGTCGATTCAGCGTAATGGTCAGAAAGTTGAGTTGGATACTTGCCCTATTGTTTGGGGTGAAGTGGGTCCAAATGCACAACATGCTTTTTATCAGTTGTTACACCAAGGTGCACATAAAGTAAGCTGTGAGTTTATTGCGCCAGTGAATCGTTATGCCGCTAACCAATTTACCTATGTAAAAAATGCCAATGCATTGATTAATCAACACCATTTAGCGTTATCAAATTGTTTGGCTCAGTCTCGTCTCTTGGCCTTTGGTAATCAGGCACTTGATGCTGAAGAGGTGGCGGGTCTAGAGAATTATCAAAAATATGAAGGTAATCAGCCAAGTACAACTATTTTGCTTAAAGAACTGAATCCTTATACCTTAGGTATGTTGGTTGCGTTGTATGAACATAAAGTATTTGTGCAATCTGTTTTGTGGAATATCAATGCTTTTGACCAATGGGGTGTTGAAAAAGGTAAACAAATTGCGAACCAAGTACTTCCAATTTTGACTGGTACAGCAAAAGACTATTCTGATTTTGATAGTTCTACCCGTGGTCTATTAGATATTTTACTTGGAAAATAAAATGGCAAAAATATTAGTCACCGGTGGGGCTGGTTATATTGGTTCACATACTTGTTTGGAATTATTGAATGCTCAACATGAAGTTGTTGTATTGGATAATTTATCAAACAGCTCTGAAGTGTCATTATCGAGAGTTCAAGCTTTAGCAAATAAAAGTTTAACTTTTATCCAAGGTGATATTCGCGATGCGCAGATCTTAGATCAGATCTTTGCACAGCATCAGATTGATGCGGTCATCCATTTTGCTGGTTTAAAAGCAGTTGGCGAAAGTCAGGTCATTCCACATGCTTACTTTGATCATAATGTTGCAGGTTCGATTAATCTTGTTCAAGCGATGATTCGTGCCAAAGTGTTTAAATTGGTCTTTAGTTCATCAGCAACAGTTTATGATGAAAAGAATATATCACCGTTAAGTGAAGATATGCCAACAGGAATGCCAAGCAATAATTATGGCTATACCAAGTTGATCGTTGAGCAAATGTTACAAAAGCTTGCCGAGTCAAACGCTATTTGGTCCATTGCCTTGCTGCGTTATTTTAATCCTGTTGGCGCCCATAAAAGTGGCCAAATTGGAGAGGATCCACATGGAATTCCAAATAATTTAATGCCATTTGTGACTCAGGTTGCCGTAGGGCGACGTGAGAAGTTGTCAATATTTGGTCATGATTACGATACCCCAGATGGTACAGGGGTGCGGGATTATATTCATGTTGTTGATTTGGCTTGTGCGCATGTCTTGGCGATTCAGAACAGGCTGAATGATACAGGTTGTCGTGTTTGGAATATTGGCACTGGCAATGGGATTTCTGTACAGCAAATCAAGGATACCTTTGAGAGAGTCAATAATGTGCATATTCCTTTTGAGTATGCGCCACGTCGGGCAGGGGATGTTGCAACAACGTTTGCTGATAATGCTCGGGCGGTTGCTGAATTAGGTTGGCAGCCAAAATTTGGGTTAGAAGATATGCTGGTTGATAGTTGGAACTGGCAAAAGCAAAATCCAAATGGTTTTATGCAGGACTGATACAATATTTTAAAACTCTGTCATGTATTGATTATGCAAACAATCATGTATTTATTCCCTTATTTTAAAAAACATCGCTATGATGTTTTTTAAAAATGAACTTAGATGAAGAATATTTATGAGATATCAAAGTATTAGATTTTTGTCACTTGCGGTTTTATCTGCACTTTCTTTGCCAGCAATTGCACAAGGAATTGTTTTAAATAATGAAGACTTACGAACTGATTTAAATTGGTTAAATCAACAAGGTGTGATTCAAATTAGCACGTCTACATGGCCTTTAAGTGGTGATGAAATACAACGTGCTTTATCTAATGCAAAGATTGATAATCAAGTTCAGCAGCAAGTCTTGGATTCCGTGCAAGCTGCTTTAAGTGCGGAAAATACAACGGCCAAAGCCAGTTTATATGCTGAATCTGATCCCCAAAATGTACCGCAACATTTTGCAGATGAACAAAAATCACAATATCAAGCGGCTGTTGAGTTCAATGCTGGTGGGGCGCAATGGGATGCAAGACTGCGTATTAATGCTGAAAAAGACCCTATTATTGATAATGGGCATGATGTGAATGTTGAAGGGTCATATTTAGCTGGAAAGTTGTGGAATCAATGGTTGATTGCAGGACAAATTCCAACCTATTGGGGACCTGGGCATGATGGTAGTCTAATTCGAGGGGATGCAAGTCGTCCAGTATACGGTTTTACAATGCAACGCGCTGAGCAAAAGGCATTTGAAACGAAATGGCTGTCTTGGATTGGTCCTTGGCAATACCAAGTTTTTGCTGGACAATTGGATGATTATAAAGCGATTCCAGATACAAAATTATTAGGTCTGCGTTTGACAGCCCAGCCTTTACCTTATCTTGAATTGGGTGCATCGCGCACATTCCAGTGGGGGGGGGAAGGACGCTCAGAAAGTTGGAATACTTTATGGGAGGCGATTAAAGGTAATGATAACGTTGAAGAAGGTGAGGTTGATAAGTCCAACCAAATTGCAGGCTTGGATGCCCGTTTAAATCTACAACAATGGTTTAAAGTCCCTGTAAGTTTATATGGACAGTTTGTCGGTGAGGATGAATCAGGATTACTGCCATCTCGGAAAATGTATTTGGCAGGACTCGATTATTCCTCACAAGTGAAGAATATGCCGTTCCAGCTTTATACTGAATGGGCAGATACTCGAACCAATGGCGATGTTCTAGGTTATTCTTATAATCACTATGTATATACAGATGGTTACTACCAACATGGATTCCCTTTAGGTCACGCTATGGGTGGTGATGGTCAGATGTATAGTTTAGGTGGGGATATTCGTTTCGATAAAATGAATCGTTTAAATGGTCGCATCTTGTTGGCAAAAGTGAATCAGTCAGGACTTGAAATCAATCATGCTTTTCCACAAAAAGATGAAATCAAAGCTCTGGATTTAACGTGGACACATTATCTTCGTCCGAATACGCCGTTGAAATTAAGTGGTTGGGTCAGTGACTCTGACGTGTATAGTGGAGATAGCGGCGTGTCTTTAGGGATTGAAATTCCATTGGATCGCTCATTATTTTAATAAGCTGTCCGTTTTTAGAGAACCCATCGGGAATTCAGCTAAAAATAAAAACCATTCAACCTATATGATAAGTTGAATGGTTTTTTATTAGCATGCAGAACAATTTAACCTTGAATCAACTGCGTTAATTCATCCACATAGTCTTGTATTGGTTGTGGATTTTGGTCTTTACGGCTTTCAATGTTGAGACGTAATAAAGGTTCAGTATTGGAAGCACGTACATTTAGACGCCATGCACCAAAATTCAGGCTGATGCCATCCGTTTCATCAATTGCAGGATTTTGATCGGCAAAGTGATCAAAAATCTTTTGAATGGTGGCTTGAGTATCCGTAACTTTAAAATTGATTTCACCCGAACAAGGGAACTTTTCAATCATATCTTCAACCAGTGAAGACAATGTTTGCTGGGTTTCTGAGAGTACAGAAATTGCCAATAACCAAGGAATCATACCGCTATCACAATAAGAGAAATCACGGAAGTAATGATGTGCTGACATTTCACCGCCATACACTGCATTGTGCTCACGCATTTTTTCTTTAATGTATGAATGCCCTGATTTAGACTGAATCGCTTCACCTTGGTATTGTTCAATCACATCAAAGGTATTCCAAACCAGGCGAGGATCATGCACAATTTTCTCACCAGATTGTTTCAGTAAGAACGCTTGTGCCAATAGACCGACAATATAATAGCCTTCAATAAATTGGCCTTTCTCATCAAACAGGAAACAGCGGTCAAAGTCACCATCCCAAGCAATGCCCATATCCGCAGCATGTTCAAGCACTGCATTTTGAGTGCTGTCACGATTTTCAACTAAAATTGGGTTGGGAATACCATTAGGGAAAGTACCATCGGCATCATTGTGAATTTTGACAAATTCAACAGGCATATTGAGCTGTTTAAATTTTGCTTCAATGGCATCAACCACATGACCAGCCGCGCCATTGCCCGCATTCATAACCAATTTAAGTGGGCGAATTTTGGCAGGATCAATATATGACATTAAATGATCGATATATTCAGGCAGAATATGGTATTTTTCAGTTTTGCCTTTGGCTGTAACTTCATTAAAGTTGCCTGATTCAGCCAATAAGCGAATTTCTTTTAAACCTGAATCTGCTCCAATGGGACGTGCATTTTCACGCACCAATTTCATGCCGTTATAGTCCATCGGGTTGTGGCTTGCCGTGATTTCGATACCACCTTGTACATCAAGATGAAAAGCGCCGAAATAGACTTCTTCTGTTCCCGTCATGCCTAAATCTAAAACATCAACACCAGCATCATTTAAGCCTTTGATGATGGCTTGTTTTAAATCTTCACTGCTGAGGCGGATATCGCAGCCCACCACAATTTTTTTTGGTTGATAAATTTGCCCATAGGCACGACCGATTTTATAAGCAATCTCTTCATTGAGTTCTGTACCGAGTTTGCCGCGGATATCATAGGCTTTAAAACAAGTAAGTTGTGTCATCTAAATTCTCGAAATAATTCCTGCAAAGTAAGGAAGGTATGATTATAGAAGGAAAGTAGTTCCTATATGCCAAGTTACAGTTTAACTTTTATATCAACTGTACCTTTACTATGATCCGTTGAGCCCAGTCAGCGTAATAATTTTCATCGTCTAGTTGTTTCTGTTTAGACGGATGATTAATTGTAGTAAAGGCAGTAATACCTCTTATCTCAGATAGAAACTTTTTAGGCCAACTGAGCGATTGAGAAAGTATAGAATTGTTTAATTTTTCCAAATCGGTCTCAATTAATAATTGTGTTCTTTCTTCATATCGGAGTAATAATGTGGAGATGTTCTTTTTGCCATCAGAGGTATCAATTTCACATAGATAAAATTTTTCATGATTTTGTTTGTTTATAATTTTATAGACATAAAAGTATCGTAGTTGCTTACCATTAGAAAAATTATGCCCTCTAAAAGGGTTATGTTTTTTAAATGGAGAGTTGTAGATTTCTTTGATGTCATATCCTACTTCTTCAATTTGGTTCAATACTTTAATTAAGTCTTCATGCGTAATTCGCTCTATTTGAGTGTCTGATTCATGTGTAAATCCAGGTATTGTGCCCTCGATATCTCCTTCTCCTCCTGCAAATCCTTCATCTTGATTTTTATTTTCATCCATTTTCTTTAGTATTTTATTCCGTACTGTAGTTTTAGTAGGCGGCGTTTCTAAAGAAATTTTTAAGTCTTCTATTGTATAAATTTCTGCAGGAAGGTTTCTTAGCTTGATCAATCGCTGATCGATATCTGCATCAGCATTTTGATTCAATTTCTCTTTAGAGGAATTTGTTAGTTTTGGTTTATTTGAACGTTGAACTTGAGGATTTTTGATTTGTTGTATCATTTTTCTTGTAGTGAAATGAAATTGTACAGGTCTATCAATTCCAGTCTCCAAATTTTTGAAAGATGTGATGCGTTCAATTCTGTAAATACCAGTTTCTTTATCATAAATTCCATCTACTGTTAGATCAATATTTTTAATCTCAGGAATATTCATATCGAAATTAAAATTTTTAGCATTGTTTTGATCAATAATTGTTTTTTGATAAATACTAAGGAAGGCTTTATTTAAATCAGGTTGTAAAAGAATTAAGGCCAATTTTTTCAAAAAATGAGGATCAGAGATATCTGCTCTCAGAATTTTTTTGTTTTGCGCAATAGTAATATGAATAGCTTTTTCATCATTCGTATCCACTAGAATATCTGTTGAATAGTTTTCCGCAAAGAGTGCTGCACGTAAAAGATAAGGATGTGAAAAGAATAGATCCCGAGCAAGAATGAGTTTCGGTATTTGAATAATAAGATTTTTATTTAATACTTTTGAGTAGTAATCAAACTCAAAACAGATCCGGCCTTGATCTCTTTTTTTATGCTCATCCCCCAATAGAGTGATTGTTCTGAATACTGTGAAATTAACATTTTCAAGTGTATGGAAAAATAATTCCTTTAGCTCAGAACCTACAATTGGGGTGAGATAGTCATAAAGAATAATACTCTCAATTGGTAATTTAAGCTGAATAGAACGTTTAATAGTCGGATTAAAAAAGTGAGTATTAATATCGAACCGAGTTTGGCCGCGGCGACTAATTTCTGTTGAAGTATAATAAATCAAATTCTTCGGTAACTCTTCGATTGGGCAATCGCTCATTATTTTATTT
>CAACWC010000455.1_pt1 | contig 30383 bp, 17 predicted proteins | sample 2275511 | NCBI WGS metagenome assembly CAACWC01 (sample SAMEA5312443, study PRJEB27640) | indoor metagenome | biome: indoor environment; feature: controlled; material: polymer antistatic dissipative epoxy resin | place: Italy | collected 2014-05-27 | reverse complement strand
ATACCAAACACGCAATGTTTCAGGAGTACAACCAATCTTAGGTGCAATAGCTGTGATTGCTGCCCAAGTAGAAGGATAATCTTTTTCAGATTCAATTAGTAATTGAACCGCTCTTTCTCTAATTTCGGGGGTATAGTTTGGTTTTTTCATCGGAATAGTCTCTCAGAATATTGACCCTCCGACAAACCCGGTACGGTTCAAAGTCTTAATCCGTCAGAGCTTGAATACATCAAACAAGGTGGTGGTCTAGTCCTCATGGGGGAAGATAAAAATAATACTCAGCAAAAGAAAAAGACCTCTTTTGCTGATATTAAACAGCTTCTTTCTTCGCGTATGTTACTGGGGATATTCATCGCGCAGTATTGTATTAACTGCTTAACCTATTTTTTCTTGACTTGGTTCCCTGTGTACCTTGTAAAAGAACGTCATATGACCATTTTACAGGCTGGTTTTGCTGCAGTTGCACCTGCACTCTGTGGTTTTATCGGTGGTATTTTGGGTGGTTTGGTATCAGACCGTCTTATCAAAATGAATCATTCGGTGACTTTCGCACGTAAGTTGCCAATTATTTTAGGTCTGTTCTTATCGACCAGTATTGTGATTTGCAACTATGTGGAATCGCATACTGCCATCATCTTCTTTATGTCATTGGCTTTCTTCGGCAAAGGCTTTGGTTCTTTAGGTTGGGCGGTGATGTCAGATGTCGCACCAAAAGAAATGATTGGTCTATCGGGTGGTCTATTCAACACCTTTGGTAATACCGCAGGAATTGTGATTCCAATCGTGATTGGTTACATCATCAGCTCAACAGGTTCATTCAATAATGCTTTAGTCTTTGTGGGTATCCATGCCGTGATTGCACTACTGTGTTATCTATTCATGGTTGGCAAAATCGAGCGTTTCCAACTGAAAACCACTACACCTTAATTCATCCGCTTCATGCTTTACCAGAGCTGGCTATCTTCTAGCTAGCTCTGTTTGCCACTTAATACAAGGAACGATCATGCAACAAAGACCACTACTCATCAAAATTAATCCGCAAGACAACGTCGCGATCGTGGTGAACGATGGTGGTCTAGCACAAGGAACTTATGTTGAAGCGCAAGACATCACTTTAGTTGAAGCTGTCCCTCAAGGGCATAAAGTCTTATTAACAACATTAAAAGAAAATGATCCGATTGTTCGCTATGGTGAAATTATTGGATATGCAAATAAAGCGTTAAACGCAGGCTCATGGGTCAATGAAGCCGTTACACTGATGCCTGAAGCACCAACTTTGGACTCTTTAGAACTCGCGACTCGTCCTGCACCAGTACTTGAACCGCTCACTGGTTACACTTTTAAAGGTTATAAAAACAAAGATGGCTCTGTTGGAACCAAAAACTTATTGGCAATTACCACCAGCGTGAACTGCGTTGAAGGGATTGTCGATCATGTGGTTAAAATCGTAGAACGTGAATTACTGCATAAATATCCCAATGTTGATGGTATTGTCGGACTCAATCACCTGTATGGCTGTGGTGTCGCGATTGATGCACCTGCTGCGATTGTGCCTATTCGTACCATTCATAACTTAGCGCTGAATCCAAACTTTGGTGGCGAAGTGATGGTGGTCAGCTTAGGCTGCGAAAAAATGCAACCTGAACGCTTGCTGAATATTCCTACTGAAAACAAACGTATTCCAGTTGAAGACCAAGACATCATTCAACTGCAAGATGAACGTCATAATGGCTTTCAGAGTATGGTTGACCACATTTTGGCGGTGGCGGAACACCATTTAGAAAAACTCAATCAACGTCAACGTGAAGAAGTGTCTGCATCACATTTGGTGGTGGGCATGCAATGTGGTGGCAGTGATGCGTTCTCTGGTGTTACTTCTAACCCTGCTGTAGGATTTTCTTCTGACCTGATTGTCCGTTGCGGCGGTACAGTGATGTTCTCAGAAGTGACTGAAGTACGTGACGGCATTCATTTATTGACCCCTCGTGCTGAAAATGAGCAAGTTGCAAAAGACCTCATTCGTGAAATGCAATGGTATGATGACTACCTTGCCGCAGGTAAAGTAGACCGCAGTGCCAATACCACCCCAGGCAACAAAAAAGGTGGTTTAAACAATATTGTGGAAAAAGCCATGGGCTCGATTGCTAAGTCTGGCAGTTCGGCAATTGTTGAAGTCTTGGCACCGGGGCAAAAACCAACCAAGAAAGGGCTGATTTTTGCTGCAACGCCATCTAGCGACTTTATTTGTGGTACACAACAAATGGCGTCTGGTATTACTGTACAAGTCTTTACCACAGGTCGTGGCACACCTTACGGTTTAGCCGCAGTTCCTGTCATTAAAATGGCGAGCCGTAACAGCATTGCCAACCGTTGGTATGACCTGATTGATATTAGCGCGGGTGATATCGCGATTGGTAAACGCAGCATTGAACAAGTGGGTTGGGAATTATTTGAACTCATTTTACAAGTTGCAAGCGGTGAAAAGAAAACTTGGTCAGATCACTGGGGAATTCATAATTCACTTGCAGTCTTTAACCCTGCCCCTGTGACCTAAACTTTATAAGCTAAGTAGAGGAATCGGCTGATTCTTCTATTTACCTGTTTATGTACTCGGAAACACAATCTTATGATGCAAAATATATCATCGCCCTCAACGGCTGTGAGTAAAGCACTGCTCTGTTTAATGACTTCAGCCTTGCTGTTTTCGATTATGGGCGTGTGCATTCGTTTTGCATCTGAAACGGTAGATAATCCGACAGTGGTCTTTTTTAGGAATGCTGTCGGATTATTTATTTTTATTCCTATGCTGTTTAAGCAGGGTTTAAGTTTTATTAAAACCGATAAATTGTGGATGCATACTTGGCGCAGTGTCGTCGGTTTAGCTGCAATGTATGGTTTTTTCTATGCCATTGCACATCTAAAACTATCCAATGCAATGGTGTTTAGCTACTCCTCCCCGATTTTTATTCCACTGATTGCCTACTTCTTTCTCAAAGAAAAAATAAGTCTTGGCATGATTATCGCGGCAGTTGTCGGTTTAATTGGGGTGCTGTTGGTGGCAAAACCCGATCAAGGGATGTTTAATGCATTGTCTGTGATTGGCCTAGGTGCTTGTTTCTTATCTGCAATGGCCTTTGTCACTGTACGTGCGCTGACCAGTACTGAGCCACCTGAACGGATCGTTTTCTATTTTTGTATTTTTGGCACGCTCATTTCATCTATTCCAATGTTTTGGCACTGGCGTATCTTCACACTCAAAGAATTGGCCTTACTCATTACCGCTGGGCTGTTAGCCAACATCAGTCAGTTGTTTATGTCTTATGCCTATAGTTTAGCCCCTGCTGGGCAAATTGGGCCGATGAATTATATTGCCATCGTATTTGCAGGGATTTGGGGCTTTATTTTTTGGCATGAGATTCCCGACATGTTCAGTATTATCGGTATCTCTATCATCTTAATCGCAATTTTGGCGTGTAATCCTATGATTACGAATAAAATTAGACATCTTTTGAAATTCTAAGTAAGCCGAAATCGATTATTAAAAAGTTGAGCTTTTTACTATGTGCGGTTTGCTACGTCAAAGCGCAACCCCACGCCTGCAATGGTAAAAATATATTTTGGAGTGACTGCAGAATCTCCAATTTTGCTGCGGAGTTTTTTCACCAAGATTCGAAGATAATGGGTATCTTCTTCATGGCTAATGCCCCATAACTCGGTCATAATTTGTTTTTGCGTAACAATCTTACCTTGATGGCGAATCAAGAGTGCTAATAGTTGAAATTCTTTTTTGGTGAGGACAATTTCTTCCTGAGCAAACGTCACCATATGCTCAGCCACATCCACAGATAATTGACCATCATCAAATACAATGTTCTGTTCAGACTGTTGTGGTTTATTGCGAAACATGACTCGAATACGCGCACATAACTCCTGAATGCTAAACGGTTTGGTCACATAATCATTCGCGCCTGCATCGAGCAATTTAATTTTTTGATTTTCATCAGGGCGTGCAGATAACACAATCACAGGAATATCTGACCACTGCCGCATCTCCGTCAACACCTGCTGTCCTTCCATATCAGGTAAACCTAAATCTAAAATCAGTAAATCCGCCCCCCGTGTTGCCAAAATTTCTAAGCCTTTCATGCCATTTTCAGCAACATGCACCTGATAACCTTGCGCACGTAAAGCAATGTCCAAAAATTTTCGAATTTGAGGTTCATCATCAATAATTAAAATTGATGCATTCGGATAGACTGTTTGCGACATAAAAGATCGTTTAACCCTGATGTAACGGTAATCGTATGCGAATTAAAGTACCTTGACCATCTGTTCCGCCAAAAGCTTCGATACTGCCCATATGAGCGCCAATAATCGCTTTGACAATCGCCAACCCTAAACCTGTTCCTGTTTTACCGCGATCGCCACGCTGCATGGTATAGAACATATCAAAAATTTGTTCACGTTCATCTTCGGGAATACCAATACCTTGATCGGTAATGTCAATTTGCAGAAATTGTTCCTGTTGCTGAATCTTTATTTCAATTGGAACATTCTCTGGTGAAAACTTGGCAGCATTTTCTAAGACATTAAAAATGGCTTGTTCAATCAAAGCAGGATGCACATACAATTGAGGAAGTTCTTCCGTCAAAGCAACCTCAATTTTTACCTCAGGCTGATAGCGTTTAAGCCGTTGAGTTGCCGAGCCAATCAGTTCATCCACACCAATCCAAGCACGACTTAAAGTCAAACCCTGATGACCTAATCGAGTCATATCCAACAGGTTTTGAATATAACGATCCAATCGTTCCCCTTCAATGTGAATGGTGTCTAATAATTCATGGCGATCACTTTCAGGCATCTGTTCACCATAATATTTAAGCGTATCTGCTGAGCCAATCATCGCGGCTAAAGGTGAACGTAAATCATGCGATACCGAAGACAGCAAGGCTGAGCGGAGCTTTTCCGTTTCAGCCACTACCCTAGAATTTTCTAACTGTAACGAGAGTTGAACCCGAGCAACGGTTTGCGCAATATCTTCAATCATCAACTCAGTTAAACGTTGCAATTCAAAACTGATGGTTTGAGCATTTTGATGAAAGCGAATTGCAATCACGCCATATTCTTTCACTAAATTCAGCGGAATGAACCACCAATCAGAATTGGTCAACGTATTGGTAAAACGTCCACAGGGTTTCGCATTCTTCTGCGTCCAATCTGCGGCAATTTGATCTTTTTCATTTAAGACAGATGGATCACCTAAAGACTGATTTTCAACTTTTAACCAGACCGTGGCATTTAATGAAGTTTCCAAATGTTGTTTGGCGACATTTAACACCTGTTCAATATCTACACAGGTCGATAGCTTGCGCTCTAATTCCTGTAACTGTAACGACACTGAATTTGCAGCACGTAGGCTAAGCACCTGAGCACGTAATTGGTTAGCTAAACGTCCGACCAGTAAGGCTGAGACAATGAACGTGATAATGGTAATCACCCCACGTTCAGCACTAATCATAAAGGTAAAGCGAGGCTCGATAAAAAAGTAGTTGTAGAGTAAAAAACAGATGAATACGCTGATAATCGTGATCAACATGCGTGCACGTATCGCAACCAATAATACAGTCACAATAAAAATTAAAGCTAAATCACTATACCCAATAAAATGATCACTGATTGCAGCCACAATCAGTCCTAGCAATACAATGATAATACTTTCAAACACTTCACGTTGATTAAACGCCAAGCCTTGTTCCAGCCAAGATGAATAAGCCACATCTTTCTGCAAACGCTTTTCATTATTTTTGGCTTTTAAAGGCTGAACAAAGGTGATTTCAAAAGGATGCTGTTTCTCTAACAGTTGATCGGCAATATGATCTGAAAATAGGCGCTGCCATAACGATTTTTGAGGGCTTTTACCGAGTAAAATATTAGATGCACCATAATCATAAGCCGCTTGTAAAATGGTCGATGCAATATGATTGCTATACAGCAAATAGGTATCTGCACCAAGCTTACGCGCTAGATTAAAGGCTTTAGTCACTGCAAAGGCTTGGGTCGTTTCAACCTTACTTTTTTGAATCGAAATGACGCTCCACGTTGCATTGCGCCTTTCCGCAATCCGATGCGCACGGCGTACCAAATCTTCAGAGAATTCAGAACCATCGATCGCCAACATGACGTGATTTTGAATCGGAATAATCTGCCCTTGCGCAACAAATTTTTCTCGATAATCAATATCGACCTGCCCTGCAACAGTTTGAATTGCCAGATCACGTAATGCTGTCAAATTCGCAGCTTTAAAAAAACCTTGTAATGCATGGGGGGTAACATCAGCGAAATAAATCTTGCCATGATTCATCCGTTCTAATAATTCACGAACAGGTAAATCAACCAGTCGAATATCTTTCAAACGTTTAAGTAGTGCATCGGGGACAGTTTCAGTGACCCGAATCCCCGTAATTTGAAAAACCACATCATTGAGGCTTTCCAAATGCTGAATATTTAAGGTGCTATAGACATCAATGCCTGCATCCAACAACTCATTGACATCTTGCCAACGATATTCATGCCGACTATTGGGTACATTGCGATGGGCAAGTTCATCAACAAGCACAATTTGAGGCTTTAATTTAAGAATTTGGTCGAGATCCATCTCATCCAACATTCGCCCTTGATATTCCACAGGCTTCCTTGGAATAACATTCAACCCTTGAATCAAACGTTCGGTATCAGATCGACCGTGGGTTTCTACGACCCCGACCACCACATGCTGCCCTTGTTGCATCAATTCATGCGCTCGGGTCAGCATGGCATAGGTTTTCCCCACCCCAGGTGCTGCACCCAAGAAAATGGTCAAACGTCCAGATTGTTCACGTTGACTATGTGCCAACCATGCATCTGCTTTATTGTTTCGGTCGATCTGCATAAGGTCTGCTCTATCAACGTATGGTCGATGACAATTGGTCTAAGGCTAAATTTAACTGCAACACATTCACTCGCGCTTGCCCATATACGCCGAACTGTTCAGGCTGAATTTGTTGTTGTACCAAATCACGCACTCGCTGCTCAGGTAAATGATGTTGCTGTGCCACGCGTTTCACCTGTAATAAAGCACTTTCAGGTGAAATATGAGGATCAATCCCACTGCCCGATGTAGTTACCATCTCGTTCGGCACGTGTTGCTCAGTAATATGATTATTCTGGGCGAATTGCACTGTTCGCTGTTTAATTTGTTTTTGTAAATCAGGATTAGAGATTGCTAAATTACTGCCGGCCATGCCATCGACATTGTAACTTACCGCACTCGGTCGTCCATGAAAATATTGTTCACTAACAAAGTTTTGCCCTACCAAGCTTGAACCAATAATTTTACCATCCAGTTTAATAACACTACCATTGGCTTGTTTGGGAAAGATCAACTGTGCAATGGATACACTCGCTATAGCGTACAACATGCCTGCAATCAAGAAACCAACTGCAACCAAACCAAGACTCGGACGTAGGACTGAATGTCCTTGACTAGATAATGCTAAGTCCTGTTGATTCAATTGCTCATGACTCAATAAAGTATTCATATCTCACTCCTAAATCCACAATGACACAACAAGATCAATCAGCTTGATCACAATAAACGGAAAGATCACCCCACCTACCCCATAGATCAACATATTACGGCGTAACAATTGCAGCGCACTGGCAGGTTTGAATTGAACACCTTTGAGTGCCAATGGAATCAACATTGGAATAATCAAGGCATTAAAGATCAATGCAGAAATCACCGCACTGCTTGGACTACTAAGCTGTAAAATATTCAGTACCCCAAGTTGTGGAATCGCCACGGCGAATAACGCAGGTAAAATCACAAAGTACTTAGAGACGTCATTTGCCAACGAAAAAGTGGTTAATGCGCCACGAGTAATCAATTGCTGCTTACCAATTTCGACCACATCTAGCAATTTGGTCGGATCAGAATCCAAGTCCACCATGTTGCCTGCTTCTTTGGCTGCTTGGGTACCCGAATTCATGGCTAAACCAATATCAGCTTGAGCCAACGCAGGCGCATCATTGGTACCATCACCCACCATTGCGACCAATTTTCCTGCTGCTTGCTCATTACGAATACACGCCAATTTGTCCTCAGGTCTCGCTTCTGCAATATAGTCATCCACCCCTGCTTCGGCAGCAATCGCAGCCGCGGTTAATGGATTGTCTCCTGTGACCATAATGGTTTTGATGCCCATCTCACGTAACAGTGCAAAGCGCTCTTTAATGCCTTGTTTAATCACATCAGACAGTTCAATCACGCCTAAAATACTGTGATTTGAAGCCACCACAAGTGGTGTTGCACCTTTAGAAGCCACTTGTTCGACACGGGTTTTAAGCTCAATGTTGTCTTTGATTTCTTGATGGGTAAAGTTAAGAATAGCATCGACTGCACCCTTACGAATCTTTTGTCCAGTCGCTAAGTCCACACCCGATAAACGTGTTGAGGCACTAAATTGAATGAACTCAGCATCTTTCGGCTCTTGGATGCTTTCACCTAACTCTTTCCCAAGGCTGATGATCGACTTCCCTTCAGGGGTTGGATCAGCAAAAGAAGTGAGCATTGCTGCTTGGCGTAACTCACTTGGTGTCACACCTGCCAATGGATAAAAAGCAGTGGCTTGGCGATCTCCATAGGTAATCGTGCCTGTTTTATCCAACAACAACACATCAATATCACCCGCAACTTCAACCGCTTTCCCTGATTTTGCTAAGACATTGGCTTTTAAAGCGCGGTTCATCCCTGCGATACCGATTGCAGGCAGCAAGCCGCCAATCGTGGTTGGAATTAAACAGACCAACAGTGCAATCAGCAAAACCATACTGATTTTGATCCCGACCATTGATCCAATAACAGGTAAAGTCAGCACCACCACAATAAAAGTGATGGTCATGATATTAAGTAAAATACTGAGTGCAACTTCATTCGGTGTTTTTTGGCGGTTGGCACCTTCAACCAAAGCAATCATACGGTCTAAGAAGCTATGACCAGCTTCATTACTGACCCGAATAATAATTTCATCTGACAAAACTTTAGTCCCACCAATCACCCCTGAACGATCGGTATTGGCTTCACGCAGTACGGGTGCAGACTCACCGGTAACGGCAGATTCATTGATGGTCGCAAAACCCTGAATAATCTCACCATCCGCAGGAACAATTTCACTTGCTTTGACGATGACTAAATCATCCTTTTTGAGTAGGTTTGCAGAAATCACTATCGGTATAGCATTTAAATCGAGAATACGATTTGCAGTTAAATTTTCACGCGCCTGACGTAAAGATGCTGCTTGCCCACGTCCTTTGGCTTCTGCCACCGCCTCGGCATAATTGGCAAATAAAACCGTGACCAATAAAATCAAGCTTAGGACTAAACCAAAACCTAAACTGGCATTTCCCATCAAAGTGGCAACAAGGGTTAAAACTGTTCCCACCCAGACACATGCCATCACTGGATTTTTAAACGCGTGTTGAGGCAGCAATTTATGGAAAGTTTGCTGAATAATTTCTTTATTCAAGATATCCATATGTTGTGTCGCATTTGAATGTTTCATTGTGCTTGCTCCACGCTTAAACTTTTATCGATAAATAGTCAGCAATTGGCCCAATCACCAACACTGGCATGAATTGCAACAAGGTCAGAATCAACACAATCCCAATCAAGATCAACGCAAAAGTTGGTGATTCGATCTGTAAAGAACCTTTGCTTTGGGCTGCTTGCGGTTTGGTTGCTAAACTCACTGCAATCAAAACAGGGATAATCAACACGCTATAACGCCCTGCCAATAACGCGACACTGGCACTCAGGTTCCACCAAAGTGTGTTATCACCTAAACCTTCAAAACCTGAACCATTGTTGGCATAGGCAGAGACATACTCATAAAACACTTGGCTAATGCCGTGAAATGCTGGATTTGAATTGCCTGTAATGGATGGGAAAGCGATTGCGATGGCCGTCAAACCCAGAATCACCACAGGTTGTAAGAGAATCACCAATGCCAATAACTTAATTTCAGTCACTTCAATTTTTCGCCCAAACAATTCAGGGGTCCGTCCTGTCATCAAACCTGCGATAAATACGGCAAGAAAGAGGTAAATAAAGAACTGTAATAGACCACAACCAATCCCACCCCAAATGGCATTAATCAACATATTGCACAGTTCAACCAATCCCGTTAGTGGTGAAGCCGAATCATGCATCATATTGACTGAGCCGTTATTCACTTGTGTGGTCAAACTTCCCCACAATGCCGATGCGTCAGCACCGAAACGCATTTCCTTGCCTTCCATCAAAGCCATATTTGCACTTAATGAGGATTTTTCTGCCCATAGGGTCAATAGCGTTGAAAAAAGTGACATCAACAACATGCTGCCAAAAATCATCCACATCAGTTTTTTACGTTGAATAAAACGCCCCACCATAAACACCGCAGAGAGTGGAATCAGTAAAATCGCGATCATTTCAATCACATTGGACAATGGTGTTGGATTTTCTAAAGGCACACTACTGTTTGGGCCATACCAACCGCCACCGTTACTACCCAGTTGTTTAATCGCCACCATCGGTGCAACTGGACCGAGTGGAATATGTTGAGTTTTGACTTCTGTGCTTTGCTCTAAAACTTGCGCTGTTGGCCCCGCAGATAAGGTTGCTGGCACACCTTGAAAAGTGAGCAGCAAAGAAAAAACAAATCCTAGAGGAATGAAGAATCGAAATAAGGGTCGGATAATATCCATCCAATAATTGCCCAAATTAATGCGATTCCATTTGTTTTGCTCTAGGTCTTGTTGTTGAGCTGATTGTAAAAATAGTGCTCTTAACATAGCGACCAATAAGGCAAGCCCCATAAGTGGCGACAAATATTGCAATCCCACTATTACAGTCATTTGCGATAGATAAGAGAGTTGAGACTGCCCCGAGTAATGCTGCTGGTTGGTATTGGTCAGAAATGAAATGGTGGTATGTAAAGCCAAATCCCAATTCATATTCGGGATATGGTCGGGGTTTAAAGGTAACCATGCTTGAGTCATTAAAACGGTAACGCTAGCGCCCAGCAATAAAATGTTACTCAGTACAAAAGCACCCAAATATTGCCGCCAGTTCATGCCCACTTGCTTCACATTTAGAACAGCGTAGATTGGTTGTTCAATCCACTTAAAAAAGCGATCACTCTTCATTGGTTTGGCTTGCATCACATCCGCAAGATAAGCACCTAGCGGATAAGCCAACAGCAATGAAAAGACAAATACAGTAATAAATTCCCACATAGCAAAAGCCATTTAAAATAGGTCAGCTTTAGTATGGAAATTGAGGGCGTAAATTCTCTATATTCAAAAATGCGGATGGCGTAAACTTTGCGTAAATTATGCTATTTAAAATTAAATAAGCATCTTTTTCTTCTTATTATTTCAACTTCTCTAATTCCGATGACAACTCAGTCAAAAAAAGTGAAGCAATGATTGGCTTGCTCTTTAGATAACTGAACTTTTGATCACGTACTCTTTAAACAGCATCAGTTAGATCTAGATATTGTTTGGCCACATTTCGATTTCCATGCAATTTTTTTCATCTAAGCGAAGGATAATCCAAGGTATACACAAGAATGATGACAAAAAAATTCAAAACCATTCATTTAGAGCGTTGAACAGGATTACAGCGTTTTTATCACTGAAAAGAATATGATTTTAGGATATTTTCGTTTGGATGCACCATTCTACGGTCTTCATTATTTTATTCATTCAGAAAACATCCGCCACGACCCTAAATACGCATAGAGCACATGAATACTCTATCCATCTCAAGACCTATGACATAAAAAAACTAAAAAATTTCCTCCGCCCCATTTCAAAGTAGTACGAAATGCCTTAAAACAGATTCCAATTTTTAATTATTAACTTTTTTATTTATGCACAACTTGGAATTACTTAAAGCCTTATTCTTAGGGCTTATCGAAGGATTAACGGAATTTTTACCGATTTCCAGTACGGGGCATTTGATTCTTTTTGGTCATCTCATTGATTTCCAATCCGATGCGGGACGTGCATTTGAAGTTGTAATTCAGCTCGGGGCGATTTTGGCTGTTTGCTGGTTGTACCGACACAAAATTATTGAACTGGTTCGAGGCTTTTTTTCGGGTGATCAACACGCGCGACGTTTTGCCATGAATGTCATCTTGGCCTTCATTCCTGCAGTGGTCATTGGGGTGCTAGCGGTTGATTTTATTAAACAAGTGCTATTTAGCCCGCTGATAGTGGCATGTGCACTGATTATCGGTGGATTGATTATTTTTGCAGTAGAAGCTCGAAAAATTGAACCTAAAACAATCGAAGCAACGGATATTACCATCAAACAGGCCATTATCGTTGGTTTTGCGCAATGCGTCGCAATGATTCCAGGCACTTCGCGTTCAGGTGCAACCATCATTGGGGGTATGCTATCGGGGCTTTCTCGTAAAGCAGCAACGGAATTTTCTTTCTTTCTAGCCATGCCGACTATGCTCGGTGCAGCAACCTATGACTTAATTCGCAATGCGAGTGTGTTGACCTCCGATAATTTACTGAATATTTCTATCGGCTTTGTCGCAGCCTTTATTGCGGCATTACTTGTTGTAAAAGCTTTAGTAAAATTTGTAGAAAAACATACGTTAAGAGTGTTTGCTTGGTATCGCGTCGTTTTAGGTGTGATTTTATTAATTGTATTTTTATAATTTTTACCAGCTCAAATTGAATATGACACTTCTCCATTTTATCAATCTGTCAGACTAAATTTGAGCTCAATTCTTCTTAACGCAAACTTGTTCCCATCAAATAATATTTCTACTGTTGCATGGCTACAATACATTTTTCGTTGATAAATTTATTTAACTTGGATAGGGGGGAGTTATTTAATTAAAAGATTTAAGTATAAATCTAATGTCTCCCTCATTCTTGTTATCCAGTACACCCAAATTAAAGTATATCACCACCTAAAATCCCAGTGCTTTATCACTTAGTATGAATGCACTAAATTTAATCAGATAAATGTATACCAATAGTGCATTTTTCATTTAAACCTTCCAATAATAATGCTTTCGTTGTGGCATAGAATTTGCTGTAGACATACTTGCAATATTTTTAATTATTTAAGGTATATTCTATGTTTAAGCACACACTCCTATCACTTTTTATTTTCAGTACTCTTGGTACTTCAGTAGTCTATGCGGATAGTTTTAATGTTCTTAAGCAAATATCAAATAAGCCCGTTCATCTAAAAGATGGTGAGTACAAAGGTAATTATTATGTACCTTCGACTTTAAATACTATCACTTGGGGATATTTACCAAATAAAGATGCTAAACCTGTTATTTCTGTTCCTTCTGGAAGTGTGATAACTTTCGATACAGTTTCACATGAAGGCTTATTAGAAGACCAAGGGCGCGATGCAGAAAAGTACTTTAAATCAAAAGGTATTAAAGACGCCTATATCTTGGATGAAGCAAAAACTATTACAAAATCGAATTTAAAACATGATTTTCATAAAGATGGTCCACATATAGTGACCGGGCCTGTTGAAATTCAAGGTGCTCAACCGGGAGATATCTTAAAAGTAGAGGTGATTAAGGTTGAACCGCGTGTTCCTTATGGCGTAATTTCTAACCGTCATGGTAAAGGTGCATTGGTTGGCGAGTTTCCTAAAAAACCAAAACAAGAAAATGCTTCTGCTACTCATCCAGAACGCTATGGTAATGTTTCGGTATTTACCCCTATAGAAAAAAATACCAAAGGTGAATATGAGGGTGTTCTGAAAACAGAGTCAGGGAAAGCAATTCGTTTTCCACTATATCCGTTTATGGGCATTATGGGGGTAGCAGCTAACACATCTGAGCCTGTACATTCTGTACCTCCAGCAATGTATGGCGGGAATATCGATATTAATGAATTAGGTGCTGGATCAACTGCATATTATCCAATACAAGTCTCTGGTGCACTTTTCTATACAGGTGACAGTCATTTTGCGCAAGGCGATGGTGAGGTTGCATTAACAGCGCTTGAGGCATCCGCACGCGCAACGCTTAAATTTACTTTATTAAAAACAGGCAAAGATAAAATCCCAGGTAAGGAAATTGTACAACCCTTAGCTGAGAATGCTGAATTCTGGATTACACCAGGATTAGATGAAGATTTAGATGAAGCAATGAAAAAGTCTACTCGTGAAGCAATTCGTTTTTTAAATCAGGAGTATGGAATTGATGAAGCGCTCGCTTATGCTTATTTAAGCGCAGCTACAGACTTTGAAGTTTCACAAGTTGTAGATAGAACTAAAGGCATACACGCTAAAATACGTAAAGCAGACTTCAAAGAGTTTAGTGAAGAACAAAAATAATCCTAAAAATAATTCTCCTTTGAAAGCTAAGTTTGTAATCTGGCTTTCAAGGTAGCAATTAATACTCTTATGATAATTTATATAGGTATACATCCCTTCAAAGTTTCTTAAAACTGCAAGTTATTTAGTACACAACAAGCCGAAAACTTACCTTAAAAGTATATGCTAGAATAAATTGAAAGTAATACTATTTACTTTTATATTCAGGCAAGAAAAAAGGCTTGATCCCTTTAGAATCAAGCCTTTCATCTACGGTGGCGTCAATTGAACTCAAAACCCAAACCATTAATTCTTAAGACATTTCATTGAATAAAAAAATTCATTGACCCAATTTTGACCCACATCAGATTTAGTGTATTGAATCACTTTAAAATCTTGTTCAAATCCTGCGTTAGGATTTGAACTGGTATACTGATTTTAACACAATTAAAATCCATTAAAAATATAACGTTATATCATTACTTTTTTATATTTATTTTTTTCATGTATCATTCAATAAGACAACTTCAGGGATAAGGTCATGTTTGAGATTATTGATGCTTTAAAGAATAGATTAGATCAGCATCGTCCCCTTTCTCCGTCTATTGTAAAAAATTTGCAAGAAGATCTTGTTGTCCGTTGGACATATCACTCAAATGCGATTGAAGGCAATACACTTACATTGCTAGAAACTAAAGTAGTTTTGGAAGGCATTACGGTTGGTGGAAAAGCATTACGAGAGCATTTCGAAGCAATCAACCATAGAAATGCCATCTACTATGTTGAAGATATTATTCGTAAAGAAGAGCCTTTTTCAGAATGGCAAATACGAAATATCCACCTACTCATTCTAAAAAATATTGATGATGAAAATGCAGGACGTTATCGCCAGCAAAACGTATTGATTTCAGGTGCTACGACTACACCACCCGACCATACATTGCTAAATGACAAAATGGCTCAGCTAGTCGATTGGTACAACTCGGAAGCACATAAGCTACATCCCATTGAACGTGCAGCTAAAGTACATGCAGATTTTGTAGGTATTCACCCATTCATTGATGGTAATGGTCGCACATCACGTCTACTAATGAACTTAGAACTCATGAAAGCTGGTTATCCACCATGCGTGATCACTGTAGAGAATCGATTAGCTTACTATGAAGCATTGGATCAATGGATGGCTTATGGAAAAACCGAAGCATTTATCCAGTTAGTTTCCAATGCTGTATTCGAAGGGTTTAAACCATATCAAGTTGTATTAGGTCTTTAGAGTTACTCCAACTTTACATTCTCTTTATTTGTACTGTTGCTTAGGACATTTGGGTTTATTAGGGATAGTACGCTCCGGGCGCACCAGAAACGAAAAAATCCATTGATTAATATAATATTTTTAGAATAATAAAAAATCGATACCGTATAAAACTATATCTCTAGAGCCGTGTTAACACTCTCTTTCATTGATTCTGTTAATTGTTCTTGACACTCTTTAGATCCAATAACATAAAGTATTGATTTTGCTCTCGTCATACCCACATATAAAATTTCACGATAATTCCTAAAGAAAATTTCTTCCCCCAACCAAAGAATTACCACTACAGACTCTAATCCTTTGTATCTACCCACAGTGTCAACTAAAATAGATCGATCAGAATTATACTGAATAACATTCGTCCAACTCACACCATTAGGTAATTTAGTTTTTTCTAGTAAACTAAATAAATACTCTTTCTTATCTTTTGCTAATAACACAGCTATATCTTTAGGTAATACACCTTGCTCAAGTAAAGATCTTACAAATTTAACTATTGTATGTGCTTGTTGGGTATCTGTTTCAGCCTCCACATATTGTATATCTTCTCCAACCAAATCAGGGAGATCTACTTCTTCACCAGAGTAATAACTATATGCGGCTTCATGTATTTGGGAAGTATTTCTACAATTCGTAGCCAAATAAAACGGTTCATCTACTATAGGTAATTCTTTAGGCTTACGGTAAAGTGATTGATTTTCATCTAAAAAAATATAAATGTAGTCATTTTTTGTATTAGTTAATATTCCATCTAAAGCAAACCAATAATCATCATTAAAATCTTGAGCCTCATCTACAATCAACGCATCATATTTTTCTGTTAGAAGCTCATTTGATAGTGCTAAAGCATATGGCATTTGTACATCAAATTTATCTTCATCAGGATAAGCAAACTCAGCTTCTCTAATTAGATTACGATTATATTGTTGATAGACTTCTCTGATTCGTCGCTCACATAGTTGATGGAAATTCATCACATGAATATTTGATTGATCAGCTAAACCTAGAGCAATTGAATCCGCTAGTGGACGATTATAACAAAGCAATAAAACTTTCTTAGAATCAGTTGCTAAATGACGTGCTTTCTCAACTGCTAGTAAAGTTTTACCCGTACCTGCTCCTCCAGAAATAATAGCTTGCTTTCGACCTCTAATAGTTCGAAATATTTTAGCTTGAGCATTAGTCAATCTTATACGATTTTCTTCTAAATCATTAAGTATTGTTGACATCGCAGGCTTAATATCTACTGGGCTACACAAAATACTTTTGACTAAATCTACACCTGGTATTCCAAGTACATCGTCATTAGGTTGCTTCCAAAAATTAAAAGCGTTATTAATCCAAGTCTCTAAATTCAGAAGATTTTTGCTTACTCCTATAAAATCTAGCTTTCTATCTGGCGATAATAATTTCGTACAATCATTAATGTCTGGGAAAAATACAGAACTTCCTAAAATGACTCTTTTTCCCTTCCAATGACGCCATTCAGGTGCCTTAAATAGTTGATCTTTTATTGAATGTTTCTCTTTAGCTGCTTGCCGGAAAGGATCTTTAATTGAATTTAAATTTCCTAATCTATCTAGTGAAGACCAATTTCCATTTTCGGGATCAAATTTTATACCACCACCTTTAACTTCAACGACTAATATTCCATAGTGAGGTGAAACAATTATGAAGTCTGCCTCACCTTCTTTAATTAACATTTGATTGTCTCGATAAACCCAATTGATTGAAAATAAAACTAATATTTCATGAGGCAACTGATCTCTGCATGCGCGATAAAACTTACTTTCAGCCTTAGATTTTAATTCATTCAATTGTTTCTCAGATAATAGAGGTATCATTTTTGCCATTATTATTCTTTACTCACAATCATAGTTGCAGGGGTATAAATTTTATTAACTAAATCATCATTAGGAAGTTGTAATTTCAAACGTAATAATTTTCCATTTCCTAATACATCAATAATTTTTGCTTTACCAATATCTGGAATATATACATACAAACCAGCTTGAGGATACAAAGAATTTGAATTATTTTTTTCTGCAATATCTTTCCACCCTCTATCAAAACGAAATTTATTTGTATTGCCAAAAGGGTTTCTTATAAACCAGATTTTGCGTCTACCTTCATCTAAAGCATACTCCACTACGCATAACCAATATCGTTCCCTATATTTGTCCGCCGACCTTAACTCCATTTGGGTTAAAGCAACCCCCTCCTCAGTCCAAGCACCACTCTGACCTTTAATTTCAATAAATTCTTCTTTGTTATCTAATGAAATTCCTGTGAAATCATATCCAGGATTGTTGGGAGGCATCTCATCCACAGATTTCCAATATTTCTCAGTGTGTTTTAGAAAATAATCTATCGCTGATCTTTCTACTTGCTTTTTATGTTTAATAAAATCCGTAGAATCCTTTTCCTCTAAGTCCTCAGAGGTATTATGATTAGTAACAGGCTCAGCATAACTTAGTAACCTCCTAGATTTGTTAATAGGTGGATTTGCTGTTTTCTTGCGAAAATTTCTAGAGCTAGTGGATTGAGTATCAAGAGAAGCTGATTTTTTACTCTGAATTTGAGGAGAGATGTCTAAATTAACTGTAATATCATCTAACTGGTCAACTTGATTTAATGTTGTCTCTAACTTATCCAAATGTATTGCATCATTTTGAAAAATTGTGTTTGGCTCATTATTTGAGAAATCATCTAACAAATAATCATTATGAAAATTTTCGTGCTTATTAAAATCAATGGTACTTTCAGGAATATCAGTATCTTCGTTAGCAATATTGCTATTACCTAAAGATATTTCAAGTTTTTCTTTTCCCTCTAACGGAATAGCTACATATTTTTTAATATCTAAAAATTCATAAGCTTCATGCTCATCCTTAGCAAGCAATAACCTACTAATATCCGATGAGTAACTTGTATTATTAAAAAATAGTTTTGAAATCTCTATAGCAAGGATATCTTTCTTAGACTTAGCATTTGAATCTAGTAAAATTTCACTCCCATCGATAGCAACTTGCCATGGTACTTTCTTTTTATATCCATCCACTACTAATTCAACATGCAATGAAGAAACATCTAATATATCAATTCCACTAATTTTTTTAAATAATCCCGAAAATATAGATTGCTCAAATATTTTATGGTTTATATTATAAACGAGCCTAGCGATTGGATATAACATATCTCTTACTTTTGCTGTTAATGGATTATTATTCTGATTATTCGAATCACTAATAATATTAAATTGAAGAACTTCTGAAATATTCATAATTTTAAGTTCTTTCATAAATCCATTTAAAGAGGGTAATTTATTGCTAGGTGCACAGAAAAAAACCAATTGATCTTTAAAAACATCATAAATATAATCATCATTAATAGAATAAATTTTATCAATATTTTCAATAAATTTTCCATTTATATCCAATATCAGATTCTTTTCAATAATTTGATCTACCCAATCTATATTTTTATTTTGTAAAGAAGAAGTGTTGTGCTTATGAATTTCATCATCTAATTTTTGATATATGAAAACAGCCGTATTAATTCGAGTTACTATATCTAAATCACCAAATTTTGTTAGACACTCAATTAAATTATTTACTGAAATCTTTTTTCTAATTTTAATTTTATCTAAAAAAAATCCTTTAATTTGAATACTATATTGTCTTTTAAGTGATGGAAACCAGGATTCAATAGTACTATTTCCTACGTCTTCCCAAAAAACTTTTTCTATCCCCACCCACTTCAATGATTTTCCCAATTTAATTAAAATGAGTTCATTATTTTCAAAAGAATTCTTTATTAAATTTTCATTTTTATCCCACTTCAAGTCTAAATACCAATAGATATTAGAAACTTGTTTAATATCTAAAAAATTCTCAGCTCTTAATTGGCACAACCTTTTTATACAAGATTCTGCATTCACTTCATAAGTTATATTACATTCTTTTAAAAATATAGGATTCTTTAAATCTGCTTTTACAAAGGGAACATAATCACCGAATATAGTTCTTATTTGATCATTATCTAAGTATGTATCAGCTAATATTCGCTCTTCATGAAATGAAGTTGGCACTACAGCTGATCTTAATTTCTTAATAAAACCAGTATCTTTTTTGGTATAAATATTTTTCGTTTTATTACTATAAAACTCCCAATTTCTATCTAATAATTCAATTATTTCCCTACAAATATTTAAATCTTTAGAACTTAACAAACTATTTAACTCATTACTACAAAAAAAATCTCCATCACTCTTAGCTAATACCTTAGGGAGAGTATTTACTCCAATTAATCTAAAAAAATTTTTCCATTCTTTTAGATCTTCTTCATCAATTTGATCTGACTCCGATTTATGTTTTTTTAGATATTTGGGGGAAATAAATAAATCAGCATTTTCCTCCAAGAATAATTCCAAATTAAATTCAGGGTTATACTCATTACTTAAATATAAATTTTCAATTTTATTAAAAACCCAACCTTTTTCTTTTTTCTTTGTGCCTATCCATAATTCTTTTTGAAGTTTTTTAATCAGTTCCACTTGTGAACTACCATTCTTAATACCTATTTCTATATATTCATTAAATTTGTCTTTAATATATCTTACATATCCAATAAGGGCTTTATGTTCCGATTGTTGCCAAGTATTATTTTTATTTTTAGCCAGAATATGTGAGTTAATCATCTGATAGGGGTCATCTTTTTTCACTCCCATTTTCATTAATAAACTATCTAAGTTTTTATTAAACCCTAATTCTTTTGATTTTTTATAAAAATTGCTATCCAGAATTAATAACTCATGTTCAAAACCATACTCCTGATTTTCACTGAATGGGAAAAAAATTGTACTATTACTACAAGATCTAAATTTCTTATCTTCACAAGGAATACAAGGTATATTTTTTAACAGAGTGACAAACCTTTCAATATTCTTTCTAGTTGCTATAAAGTTATAATATCTTACTTGCCAATCAAGTGACTTACTTTTAAACCAATTTAATTCATTTTTTAAAATTGAAACAACATCCTCACAGTTGAGTATTTTAAAATCAAGTTTTTCTTTAATTTTATCAGACAATTCAATATCTTTTTCTAAATAGTCTGCTTTAAAAAGCTGTCGAGTTTCTTCTGAGTTAAGAAGCTCCATAAACTCTGCATTTGATAAAATAACTTTATTTGGATTTTCCCAAGAACCATCTAGTGTTGGAATACAATCTTCATTATTTAAACTATCAAAAATTTGGTCTACTACTTTAGAAAAGAAAGGATCATACACTTTTTCTGCCAAAGGTATAAAATTGAAGTATGTTTTTGATAATTCATTATTTTCTTTAAATATTTGAATAGATTTTATAAATGCATTCGATATTTGATCTCGTAATCTCATATTCCATTCTAATTCTTCATGTATTGCTTCACGACTCGACGCTAATATGAAATCTGCTTGAATATAGAAATTAAAACCAAAACTTCGAATTGGAAGAAATGCAAACGTTTCACAATTTTCTATTGGCTGTGCAATATTTTGATAATCTACTGGGAATACCAATACTATATCTGTTGCTAATACTCCTTGCCTTTTTTGCTCGTTTAAGTCACTCATATCAACGCTTAGAACTGTTTTTATAAGCCTCTGTTGAGCTACTTGAATATCATTCTCCATCGTAGTCAGAGTGATAATAGAACCATTATCTTCTCTAAGATATTTGATATGCTTTTCATTTGTATGTACTTCAATAATTCTTAGTTTCTGTAAAAATAGTAACAGTGTATTACTGATATCTTTCAAATATGTATTATCGAATTTTTTTTGAGGTTTAGCTGGTATCAGTAATGTTGTGTAGTCATCTATCTTAACTTTTGGTTCTTCAATCCAATGAGGTACTACATAATCTAAAAGATCATCGGCCTTAGATCGATCGAACTTGAATTGATAACCATTAGAGTATATTTCAGGTTCATTTGTGACTTTAAAGATTGATTTAAATCCTATACCTTTTTCACCTATATAGCCTTTAAACTTTTCTTCTTTTTTCGAACTTTCACCAGCACTACACAGTGCTCGTATATTTTTTTCTTGGAATCCAATTTCATTGTTTTTTACAGTTAGATATTCATCATTCATTTCTAATGACAAACTTGGTATTACCCCTTTCTTATAGCTGTTATCATCAGCATTCTGTATGAGTTCTAAAAGAAAATGTGTGTCTTTAGAATTTAGATCCTCTGCTACTGTAGACAATAAATTCCGATATTTTCGTACCATATTGTCTACAATTTCTTTTGCTTCTCCTTCTAAATCTGCCCCTATACCAAATTCCTTTCTTCTAATACTTTCTATTAAAGCTTTCTGATTGCTCATTATTTTCTCATTACGTTTGACAATTTTTAAAGATTAACTCTATGTTAATGAAACTCTTGATCGTTTATTGAGGTCTATAACTATAACTTTTATCGTATCAATATCAGGCCAATCCTTAGCAATTCCCTGCCAATATCTATCCAAAGTATCTTCAAGATCTTCTAAACTCGTTAACTGCCCATTAATATCCCATCTTTTATTACAATTTTGAGCAACCAACAAAAAAACTCCACAACCAGCATTAATTTCACGTAAATAATCACCAACCAGCTGATTTCTTAGGCGTTCACATAAATCTGGACCACTCCACCCCTTATCAAGAAGTTTTAGTTCTACTGGCACAGGAGAAACCACATTAGTATTTTCAAATCGAATATCTGGACGCTGAGCATTAGCTAGTTCATTTTCTTGACTAATTACATACTTATGATTTGATTGTTGTCGTAACCACCCTGAGATTAAATTTCTAACAGCTGTTTCACCCTGAGCTAATTTCCATACCTGATACGGGCTATCATCTCCATTCTCTAGCCAATCTTTTAAATTCAGAATTTTTAAAAGTGCTAAGTCAAATAACATTCTATGAGACGTAGGATTGATATTTCGTGAGTTTTCTAACTCCAAGACACTATCCAATTTAAATGGCTCTATATCTCCACAAGTCACAGCAATATTCGTAGCTAATTTGTTAAGCCATGACTTACGATTTGGATCAAACTCAAGACTTGCTAGCTCTTTCAGAGCATAAAAACTTTCAGAACTTGGAGTATTTTGTAATAGCTTAAAAAGCTGGTCTCTAGCATCTTGAGCATGATCTCTTAAGCCGGGACTATAAACGCCAGTGCCAGTTCTACGAATATCTTCTTCGTATTTTATATATCTATTAATCAATGAATAAAGTGCTTTCAAATTCTTTATTTTTTTATACTCATCTGTACCAGCTCTACCATTAATCGAATCTCTTTCACCTAATAGATGACATACAAATATTTGAGCAGCATACTTACTATCTTCTAGATTTAAACTTTGCAACCAAACTTCTAAATCATTGATTCCAATTTCAGGATTACTGTCTACCAATAAAGCAAGCCACCATGCCTTATCTCTGATACTTTTTGCTTCATTAACTTTTTCATTGGCTAATTCAAAATACCTATCACTCTCTAACTCAGAATTTAATAGAATTTGTAATAAATATTTAGCCATATCATGATGAATATTTTTAGAATTACTTATAAACCATTGGTAAATTTTTGGTGCAATAGCTTTATGAATCCATGAGGCATAAAAAAGAAGATCATGAACAATATGATTGTAATTTTCCTTGTCGTCTGCACTTGATTGCTGAAGCTCCCAATATACTTCTTTCATTACAGCATCAATCACATCATCAGGGAAAGCCTGATACATCTTCTCAAGCCATGTTGGAAAACCATTAAGTTCCCAATTTAAGTAACGTAAGGCATGTGACATTTCATCCCTTGTCAGATTATGAGGAAAATTTTGTTCTTCTCTTGATTCTATTTCTAGTCCAGCTAGACCAAAAATGACTGCATAAGGAATAGAGCTTTTTCCTACACTACCCTCTGAATATAAGCAAGGCTTATAGAGTCTCCAAAATTTTATAGCTGATTCTCGATATGCAAACGAAACCTCTTCTCCAAACTCTGTCTTTAATTGATGCCAATTTGCATAACCATCTCGTTTTGTTGAAATCTCAGGATTTTTAAATTCTTGCATTAACCAATATATATCATTAGTTAAATCCCCCTTCAGAAAATTAGGAGAGTTTATCAGGCGCTGTGGATCATGTTGAAGAGATTGCATCCATTGCTTTCTAGCAGTTGTTCTTTGAATTAATTTACTATCTATTTCAGCTTTTCTATCTTGTTCTTCACGCTCATACTTTAAAACATCCTCATTTATAAATGGGCTAACTAATTCCCTGAATCGATTAATAAGCAAGCTATTTCCCTCAATGGCTTGTTTTAAATTTACAAACATCCAGCTAGGCTTATTCTCTCTCGTATAAATGTAATAAGCCCTGTTCAGAACAATAAGTTTCTCTACATAAGTCTGCTTTAAAGGAATAAATTGGAGTAACTTTTCAAAATTTTCAGTATCAAATTGCCAAAATTGGCCATAACAACAATATTGCCAATCATCTGTTAATTCTTCATCCTTACTCTGCCTATGATCTTGACGAGCTATTTCTATAGTCTTGCAATAGAGCGCTTCATTCAACTCATCCCACTTTGGAACTAATTTACTTAAATTATTTTTTTCTTCGTTATCATCATAGTCTGTATAGTGAATTAGTCGCTGTCCTTTTACTAATAATTCGAGTATAGACGGTTTCAGCATGAATTGACTATGTAAAACAATTAATTGCTCAATAATCTTGTAAGCTAATTTTAAACACCAACGATATTTCTCAGAAATTTTGCAATTTTTCTTATCGACATAAGGTTGTATATATAAAAGGCCAATTAAGCCTAATAAAAAATCAAATTTTAACTGTTCATCACATTTTTCTATTAAGTTTTCTAACGCTCTACCCAATCCACTATATTCATATTTCTGATACGTCTCTGAGTTTTTTAATGAGTCAATTAATAGGCTTATAAACTCTACATCTGGTTGATTAATTTCACTAACTAGCTCTACTATATGTTTACGCTCTAAGATTTCTCCACCGGCATTCAAAGCCTTCCAAAGCTGCTTTTTTTGGTGTTCTGATCCACATGACATGACAGCTCTAGTTGCTATACGTCTTGCATACATACCATTAACTTTGTCTAACGCTATGTCTATTAAAGTTGGGACACACTTATCAAGTTGACCTTGCCAAACCATACGACCTAAAAAGAATATAACATCCTCATTAGTTGAATATTTTTGTATAAGTGCCAAAACATCTTCTTCTAAATCCTTATTTGAAATTTTAGCTATTGAGTCATTATCCCTTACACTTCTGTTATCTAAATTTTTTGCTATTCTTTCTACAAAATTTACAAATATTTTTTTTCTAGTATCAAGTGTTAACCGCAATGGGTCTCCACCTTCAAAAGCTATTTCAGGTTGGTTCTTTAAAACATGGTCACATGTTTTTTGATCTTCTAAAATTATCCAAGGTAAAACACATCTTAACGAGGGTGTTACTATTCTTTCCCCAAATTGCTCTCTAAAGAATAGATATTCTATTTCTAGTCGATTATCGCCTCTCAGCAATTTTATAAACCATTGAGCTGCTAAAAATTCCCTAATATCCCTATGTCGAAAACGAACTGCATCATAGACAATATCATTAAAAATACCACAGCCTAATAAAGCGAGAATTTCTTCACGAGTCCAGTCTGGAAGAATTTCAATTGGATCTATATTGTCAATATTCGGGTTGGAGTTAGGTACATTAATGTTAGCTTTACGAGTCAATATTACTGCAGCGGCTAAACGTTGAGCTCCTTCTTGAAGTTTTTCTAGAGGTATATTTAAAGCTCTTCTACGTCTAGCATGTCTATCAGTTAGTCTTTGTTGAATATTATGCTTAATTATCTCAGTTCTAGAGCCTAAGACACTTTCTTTGCGCCATTTATCAATAATATTATCCAAATCAAAAGGTCTTTCTGCCAATCCGAGAAGATCATACCTTTCAATCTGATTAAGAAGATTTGGAATGTTCTCAACTGATTTAATTTCACAAAAAAATTTAATATCCGCAAGATTCAAAGGAGCAAGAGAAAAAACTTTTAACGCACTTTTTACTTTTTCTTCCCTATTAGATTCATCTTTATTATCTGTAATCCCGTAATATAATTCTTTATCTAAAAATTTTTCATCACTTTCAAATCCCCAACTATAAGGACGGCTTGAAATATAAATATGACATCTACGTGCAGCCGGCTTAACTTTCTTTGCAAATTTCCTAATTGCTTTCTCAAATTGTTTTGGATCTTTTAAACGTGCTTCATCTGCCGAATCTAAAAAAAACCATGCTGGATCGGTCGAGTCGAGCCATTCATTAAACTGGAATTCGTCCCCTTCTTCGAACGCATCAACAAAATCGCTATCAATATCTTCAATTCGAATAAAAAAAGAGTATTTACCTTCTGCATGAATCCTTTTCGCACATTCTTCAAATTCTTTCGTTTTACCCGCGCCTGCTTCTGCCAAAATTACGCATCTATATTCGGCTAACAAATCATCCCATGTTTTTTCTTCACCATATGCTGTATTCAACGAATAATCCAAGTTAGATACATCTAGATTTTGTTTAGGTGTTATTGGGGAAAATTTACGATTCAGTTGAATATATTGATTCATGATTTACAAGCATATTATTCTCAATTTATCAGTAGTATACCTAATCCTAGACGGTATCGTGGACAACAAATCCCTCTAAATTCGTAAAATATTTCGGCTCTAGGTCTTAACTAGCCATTTGCATAATGCCTTCTGATTCGATTGTAATAAATCTCAATATATTCATTCAAACAAGACAGCATTGGCTTCTTTTCGAGTGGTAAATATACTGCCCTGTACGAGATTTCAGTGTATGAAAGAAGCTTTCAGTTACAGCATTATCCGGCTTTGTTGCACAAACCTACCTATAAAGTCTTATTCCACAATATAATTCTCAAATGAATAAGCCCACACCTAAAATTTGTCGTACATCCAATTGGTCTACCTACAATCAAACCTTAATTATACCATTATGGAATTTACGCTATTGACGACGATATTCAGGCTGATGTTTTTCCATTTGCATTCACCTAAAAACTTTAAACCAATGGAATCGATGAGTAGATGGAATCCAACATTACTTTTTAAATAGCTAATTGCAATATCAATATGCTTTTGTCTACCGTAGGTTTGCACAACAAAGTCAAACTGAAGAGATCAATTTAACTTAAAAAATTCTGCGATGGTGTCAGATAAACTGACATCTTACTCATTAATAAATATAAATTTTTATAATCGCTTTGACCCAATTGTGACCCACATTAGATTTAGCACATTGGATCACAAAAAACCTTATTCAAATCGGCGACATCAATTGAACAAAAAAATAATTGTTTTAAAACAATATATTAAAAACCACAATGGACAAATTACTTTTTGCTAGCCTTATCTAATAGGGTTTAATGAGTTTGGTAATTCACTCATTCACATATCCATCAACTATATTACTAACCTGATTCAGACAAGATCAGGAAGATAGTCCATTACTTTTTTTGGCTCATCTAAATGAAATGGAATTGCTCTCAAAAGAGCTTTATCACTTTCCACATTAAATTTAAAACGAAGCTCATCATCAAATTTGTTGGGTAGATGTGGGTAAATTAAAATAACCTCACTCGCATGTTCTAAATAATAATGGCTATAAGCGAACATCTGCTGGATATCACCATCTTTAAAGCCGAACCGTCCGCCTCGATTATGTTGATCTAATAGCTTCCATTTAGTATCTAAAACAATTTTCAAATTCTTTTGCTTATGCTGAATATGAATATCAGGACGGAGTCTGAAGATTGGCTTACCTTCATGTAGACAAATATGCTGGTTGGATACCTGTGTGCTTACATCCCAATCTTTTAATTCACGGCGCAAATGGTAAGCAACATAATGCTCAAAAAGCTTTTCCATAGGAAATAACAAGCTCATCCCACGCCAATCACCTTGAGCAGATACAGGCATGTATTCACTCAAAATTAACTCCGTCCAAGGCTTTATATCAGTATATAGAGCAAGTAAACGCCCCAACTGCCACTGCTTAAAATCTTGAGATATATTTTGACTCTTCGGAATTTCTCCAGTCATTAAGCGGAGTTCTTGAGCTAGCTTCCAGTTTTTAGAACTTCTCGTTTTCTTACAAACAACATCTAATGCAGTTTTAATCAACCTATTTTCAGGGCGATTCACTTCATAAATATCATGCTCAATAGGGAATATATGCTTTTTTGCTGGCGGTTGCCGCATATGTTTTACATGCTGCAACTGCCCTCTTAAATACTTTTGTTCCTCTTGAATACGCTGATAATCAAAACGCAAACCTCGCTGAATCAATTGTTCAAAGCATCTTAAAAACTGGCTAATAATCCACTCATGTAATGGCTGTCGAAATTTTGTTAAATTCGCTGCACCTGCTTCTCTATAAGGTAAGTCCAAAGAAACACTCAACATTTTTTGCAAAAGACGACGCTCTTGCTGAATGATATGCTGCTCATCACCCTCACTTATATCAACATGCTTGGGTAATATTTCAATACGTGTACTACATGGAGCTGGTGTCTCAATTACTCCAACATATTGATCAAGCTTAAGCTTTCTACGCCCCGCTAATTCAAATATTTTAGCGCCGTGTTTTGAAAACGATGCTAAAAGTTCACACAAATGATCAAATGCTGAAGCAGAGATATAAGCATGGTCTATCGTTGATTCAGGACACCCAGCATAAGCAACACTAATATATGCATATTCTCTGACTGTAATCAGATCAGACATAAAGCCCCCTATCAGTGCTGAATAATCTTAGTGAAACTAACTATGTCATCAAATGAAGTTGGCACTAGCTCCCAAGCTTTCTTATCTTCAAAGTAACCCAATTCATCAGAATCTACATTAGGAAATAATGCTGATTTTTCTATAGGCTTTGACTGAAGCATTCCATTTCCATTCAAAACTAAATTTATCTTTGCCCAGTCGTCAAAGAAATACTCCTGAAGTTGTGGAATGATCTTCCGCTTAAATATATCTGACAGATTATTTAAAGTTGGCTGCTCTTTTAAATGCATAAAATTAGCATGACCAATACAATGGTCACGATCAAGCAAAGCTTCAATCCGCTGATTAATAACCGTTAATAGTCTTTTGATATCAATACCATCAACATTTACCCCTTCCAATAATTCTGGTTGAGGTGGCATTTCAATAAAAGTAAAACGGCGACGTAATGCGATATCTAAGCCTGTTAATGAACGGTCAGAACTATTCATCGTGCCAATAATGTAAACATTATGGGGAACTGTAAATTCTTGCTTTGAATAAGGTAAAGTAACAGATAATTCTTCTTCAGCTCCAGCACGTTTTGAGTCTTCAATTAAAGTAATAAGTTCACCAAAAATACGAGAAATATTACCACGGTTAATTTCATCAATGATTAGCACAAAAGGCTTAGAATCGGAATTGGTCTTTTCATATTCAACTTCTGAGCGCAATGATTTTGCTATAGCCCATTCATAAGCCTTATTATCAACAATGTTTTCTTGCTGTGTCTTTAAATAATTTTGAATGTGCCTTATTGATAACGGAATAGTTGAATCTTTAGAATTCAAAGCAAAAAGAGTACCTGAGGAGTTACTTGTTACTTTAATTTCTGCATTTCTCTTTGTATAAAAGACTAATTCCGTTTGTTTTGCCTTTTCAATCAATTTTCCAATTGCATTAGTTATACTTTGTTCAGTAGGAACAATTCCTTCTATTTTTGTTGTGGCTACTTCGATTTGAGCATCAATACTAATTTCTTTAAAAATGCCATCTTTTACTAAATAGTTTAAGCTGCCATCTTCATCACTTTCAGCTCTAATCCCTTCAACAAAGTCTTCATAGCTAAAACTTTGATGAAAAGTCACAAACTTAATTTGCCCTTTTTCTTTATAACCATCAAAGCTCTTCTTTAGCTCTTCACGACTCTCTATTTCCAATTTTTCTAATGATTTATGTTCGATAATCGAAAGTGCGTGATTGATTGTGTTGTATGTTTTACCTGTACCAGCAGCACCAAATAAAATACGATTTAAAGGTCGGTTCATCACATCCTCATTCTTTTTTAAAACTTGCACTAATTCATTTTGAGCTGACATTTCGTGAGTATCTAATTCGTACCATTCACAAAATTTCTCTAAATCATCAGTAGTTTCTATTTCAATACGATATGCTTTATTTCCATATTTTAAATTTTTACTAAGCACATTTAAATTGGAATGCCTTGTATCACTCTCTGCATACTTAGCGTCTGAACCATCCTTCTTTTTACAGAATTTAAAGTTAAAAGCAGTATTATTTTCAGGGGGCTTTGTTGCACAAAGCTGTTCGTAAGGTCTAATTCAGCAATATAATTTCCGAATGAAGAAGCCTGCACCTAATATCTACCGTACAATCAACTGGTCCAAATACAATCAAGCCTTAATTAATCGAGGAAACATTTCGATTTGGTTTGATCCCAAGACTCAATGGTACGCTCAACCCAAAGGTAAACATGGTCGAAATCAAACTTATTCAGATACAGCCATCCAATGCTGTTTAATGAT
>CAACWC010000287.1_pt1 | contig 31749 bp, 36 predicted proteins | sample 2275511 | NCBI WGS metagenome assembly CAACWC01 (sample SAMEA5312443, study PRJEB27640) | indoor metagenome | biome: indoor environment; feature: controlled; material: polymer antistatic dissipative epoxy resin | place: Italy | collected 2014-05-27 | reverse complement strand
TCACGATAGATCGTACTAGGATGTCTTTTAATGAGTTCAGCAAATTTTCTGGCTGAAAAGCCTTCTTTTCTTGACTCAAGCATTAATGCAGTACGATCTTCAAAGTTAAGATGATGGTATGACAATTTTATATACTCCATAAACCCTTTAAATTAATTAGGTGGTTTATGTCGCACTTCAAGTTTTACTCTGCCTGTTGTTCAAATTTCCTGATCCACCTCTTTACTATTATTAAAGAAAAAAAATCTATTACATTTAATCGTAAAGATTTTAATTTAGAAGAGTTTCTTTCTGTCGATTTAGAAAAACTGCATGAAGGAGCTAGGATTGATTTAAATAAGTGGGAAGCAGATACACAACCTTATATTTCATTTATTAAGAAAAATAGGGTTAGTGAGTATTTCAGAAATTCAATCAATTGTGTTGATTTTACAGATTCAAAAGTCTATACAGACAATACTAAGGCAGCTGTAAAAGCATATCTTAATTCTAAAGAAGAGTGGTTACCTGAACAAAAAGAAGAAATCGAAGAACTCTTTAAAAATTATTTTAATGAAACTGTTGCTAAAAAAGCTAGTGATGGAAATTCAACTATTAAAATTAAAGAGTTATCTGCATTAATTGACCCTAAAAATGCAAATGACTTCTATGAGTTTGTTCGTGAACAAGAATATGAGATAAGTGACGAATTTCAACCAGACAGCGGCACAGTTAGTCGTTGGACTCGTAAAAGAGTAAAGGTCGGAACTATTAATCTTACTTTTGATCTGTCAGACTTAGATGAAGGTAATATTGCATTGACACCTAGTGGAGACATCTTGATTAAAGGTGGAGCTGAAAATGTCAAAAAGCAATTAAACAATTCTTAATCAATAACATATATGAGCTGAAAATTATTTATGACCCATTCAGATAGTTCTGAGCGTCTTGATTTTGTTATTGAAGTACTAACTTCAATACATGAATTAAAATACGATGCAAATCGTAAGGCTTACTGTGGGTCTGTAAAAGAGAATAGTTCAATTAGTTTTGATGAAATTCATCAGAAGATGGAAGCATTAGGGTTTGATACATTTGCTAATGACCCTCAGAAAAAATTTATAGTTTTCAAGATTCTACATACTGGGGCTTATAGAGATATTAATCACTATATTGCAACCACAGAGCGTCGGCTAGATGATAAACCTACTAGTTCTATTTATATTGTTGATATAGGTTATAAATATGAACCTAGTTCAGAATCTAAAAACCCTCTATTTAAAAATGTTTTAACTATTGCCTATTTATTTAAAAACTTGCAATCTATTGCCGATCATAAGGGGGAGGATGGTGCCGATCCTTTTGTATTATTTATTGGTAAGGATAATTTAAAGATCAGTTCAAAATATGATTCTGAAGTTTTAAATTTATCTTTAGATAATATTAATCTCTTTATTAATCAATTTATTTTAAGTGAAACGCATCAGGAAGATAAAGTCTTAGCCGTCAAAAATGCTCTACAAGAAGCTTTTAGTGATAAAAATATATCTCTAACTGAATTTATAAAAAGATTTGATCATTTTTTTAAGATTGTGAAAAATAATTTTCAGCTTTATATGGATAAGTTTTCGTTTGAGGACTTCAAACATAAGATCGAAGATGAGAAACGAGAATATTTATTGAAGATCAATAAAATTTTCTCTGATATGCAAAATCAGTTACTAACTTTACCTATTGCCAGTGTTATCGCGGCAAGTCAAATGAGTAAAGTGGGTGGTTTTGGTGATGGTGTTAAAAATATTGCACTTCTATTGGGGGTGTATATTTTTGCTTACATGATAAGAATCTTTGCACATAATCAAGAGGATTCTTTAGATGCCATCCGCAGTGAAATTGAGATTAAAAAGAAAGAAATTCAATTAAAAGAACATTCGGACTATCAAAAAGATTACTTGGATATCTGTAAGATTGGTCTAGATCGCGTAGACACAATCTCAGATAAAATAGGAGCAGTTTTAAAGCTAACTTCCTTTGTGGTCTTACTGGTAACAGTGATCTTTGCTCTAAGATTTTTTATATAAAATACAAGAAAAAATAGTCATCAGAATACTGCCAATTAAAATTTCCCTCAAGAATGGATAGAGCCGCATACTTTCAACCATCTAATTGCAGTAATAATTTCTGGAAGCCGCCAAACTAGAATGCAAAGTACTAAAAATATTGCTGTTTCCCAAAATTTAGATTCCACCTGTACGCACCTTCTTCGTTAAACGTTCAACTACTTTATATTCCTGCTTCAACATGTACTGCATACGTATGTATTGATAGTCCAAAATCATCCATAAAAGAACCAAAGCCACCACAAACAAAACAATAAAAATAATTCCAAAATGAATCATCGGTATAAACTCCGCTTTAACTCTAAATTACTTTGGCAAGCAACACACAAGGTCACCGAACCATATTTTTGACGTTCTGGTGGAATGTCATTCCCACATTCTTCACACTCAGACAATGAAGGCTGTGAGTAGTCCTTAGGCTGGATACGAATTTGTTCTAGCTGGCGTTGTTGAGCGATATCTATAATGTCAGCCATGACGACTCCGAAGCTGGCGTGCGTCATGGTTAATGATGTTTCTTGCAAGCGCACATTGTGAAAGAGGAAGCTTGATAGCGGGGTTAGGTGTAGCTGAAGGGGAGATCGTGGCCGCCCATTCTAAATGAGCCCGACCAGTCCAACCGCATTCAAGGTTTTGGCACTGGCCATAAAGTGTTTTTAAAAGTGGATTTTCAACTTGAGAATGCCGAATAATCACTTTAGATCCGCAGTGCGGACAAGCATTCTGATTTCTTGTATTTGCCATACGTGACCTGTTCTCGGTTTATCGTACTTATTGTATAATAAAAGTATTATATATAGTGATTTAATGTTGATTTATGTACGAAATATCGTTATTTTAATCAGACCCTCTTGATAGCTGCTCAGTGAATAACTGGCAGCTTTTTTTATTTTTCGCCTTTGGCTTTTTGAATACGCGCCCACTCACGGTTTAATGCGACTTGAGCCGTCTTTTTACTCTTATAAGTGCGTACCAATATCAAAGGCTGGCTTTGGTCACCTACGGTCATAAGCTGAGGTTTAGGCTTTGCCGAATACCATGTTTTTACACCAGTATAGGTTTTATAGTTTTTTGCTTTTCTTTGCCCTGAACCTGTCTTGGTCTTTTTCTCTTGCTCAATTTTAGTCGTGTCATCAAACAGTATGGAAACATCGTCAGCATTAGGCAGTTGTACCTCTAGTTCGATGCGTGTGGTATAGCCTGAAGATTCGTTTAAGTCATGGGTAATGGTTTTGCCTAGCCAAACGATTTCATCGATCTGAGCCTTTAAACCCACAAATGAAAACTCCTGCTCCGGGAGTAAATCGGGTCGACCTTTAGCCAAGATATAAGACAAAGATTGCTCAGCCCGTTTACATCGTTTTAATTCAGCCAAAGCGGCCAATTCGGCTGTTTTCTTATCACGGTGAATAAAGCGGATCTCTTTAGGGTTGTCCGTATGGCTACCGACAATCACATACAGTTTTTCACCCTTTTTCGGGCTGTGATAATAGGCTTTTACACACTCCACTTTGTCATGGCTTTGCCCATAAGAATATGAGTGTTGGTCACCGTCAGATCTGACCAACTCAACCGCAGGTAGGTCGAGCCCTGAACTGGTCTGTGCCTCACCAATGGGAAGTAAAAGCAGGGTATTGTTTTTGACTGTTGCAATCGCATCATGTTCATCGGCTATGCGGGTCATGATATTGGCATCGGAGTCATTCTGGTCGATATGTGAAACCTTACGACTGCTTAAACTGCTGTGTACCATCACTTTTAAACCGTACTCAAAAGCTAATGCCTGGAAAATTTCTGCTATGGTCTGTTGGTGGAACGATCGCTCTCGCTTTTGACGAAATGCTTCTGCAAGGTCGGTACTTTCAGCCGATATTCTCAGAACATCTGGGGCACCAGAATGTGAACCGCCCGTGACCAAATAAGATCCTTTATATATTAGACCTGTGTCCGACCAACCGAGCCAAACTTTCATTTCTGCACCGACGGAAGGAATTTCGAGCGCGTTGTCACTGTCGTCTAAAGTGAGGTCGACACTATCTGCCACCATTCCTCGGTTGTCTTGCAAACTCAGTCCAACGAGACGCGACGCCAAAGTCGATGAGATATCAATATCATTCACAGTAATGCGGTAAATAGCATGCGGATAGTTATTGAGGCTTGTATATTGCTCAGTGTTGGAGGGCATAAAACTCATAAAATCAGACCTCCAAGACTTAACAATGCCTGACCTGTAGCACCCAACAGTTTCTTGGTGGTGTCTTCGGTGATGATTAAAGAGATGCTAAACGTAATTTTTCGGGTACCGCCATTATGGAAAAAGTTGGAACGGGTTTCCTGAACGTCCTTAATAATCACCAACCCATAAATCTTTCCAGTCCCTTCAATTAAAATGTACTGCTTACCTGTGTCACCCATGTTGCGTAGCATATCGAGCGAGTTTTGGTAGCCCGTAATTTCAGGATAAATTACACCGGATAAATTGATGGTTTCTTCATCTTTTCCAGTGAACTGATAGGCAGGGGTATTGCCCACACGGCTGTTACTTGGATGTCGCCAAGCCGTTGAGCGCTGTAGCTCTTGATAAGATGCGGTCGAGAGTTGAAATACGAATAAACCAAGTGCCATCATCATGTGTCTTACTCCCGATCTGTCAGCATACGACGGATCAGCGCACTGCGTTCCCGATCGCGCTGGGCTAAAGCTTGGCGTACTTCATTGGCAGCGTTGTGTAAAACACCTTTACCACTGTTGTCGATGTGAATCTGAATATTGTCGCTATTATGAATCGTGATATTTCTATGGTTTTGAATGGGCGTTGCTCTCTGAAACTTGGGCGCATTTTGATTCCAAGCATCGTGACCAGTCATCGTTTTTGATGGTGGGGTATTTCCCTTTGAGGCGCTTGCACCTATCAAAGGTTGTTTGGTGCCTGAGCCCATTGTCGGGATAGCACTGTCAAAGACGCCAAGCGTTTGCCGATACTGACTCTGTAGGGCAGGTGTACGGTTATTCAGTCCTACACCTATTCCATCGACAATATGACCGCCCATGCCTGCCATGACACGGCTTGGGGAGTGAATATCCATTTTCTTCCGCATAAAGTCGGGCATGAAATTGGTGACTTGTGACCAAATACTTTGCAGCCCAGGGAACATGGATTTAATTCCGTTGATTAAACCTTTCACCAACATGCTACCAAAGCCAGTGAATTTAGCGGGAAGCTCTATGCCAAACCAAGAAAGGACTTTGGCAAATATAGAATAGAACAAACCTAATGGTGACCAGTTTAGGATGAGTGCACTTACACCTAAAATCCCCCCACTAAAAGCTGTTTTGATGGTTGACCAAACGTATTTAAAGAAACCTGAGATTGGTTCCCAATTGCGGTAGATGAGATAGGCAGCGCCTGCTACCGCAGCGACTACCCCTAAAATAATTAAACCGACAGGGGAGAAAATTGCACCTAAGGCACCAAAACCAATCCCTAAAGCGCCGAATGTCATTTTTAAAATGGCTAATGGCCCTAGCAAGGTCACAATACCCAGCACAAGCGCTGATATACCACCCAGTAAAACAATGCCTGCGACTGCCACTTTTGTGAGGGTTGCAGCAAGTGCTGGATTCTCTTTTGCCCAGTTACGGACGTCATTGGTAAACGTACGGGCTTTTAGGATTAAACTATTTAGTGGTGGCAGTAGGACGTTACCGATATCGATACCTAATGCAGCCACGCCATTTTTTAATAATTTGATGTTGTTCGCCGACGTTGCTGCACGTGCTGCATACTCTTTTTCCATGGAGCCGGCATACTGGCTTTTATCTGCTACCAAGCCCAGATTCTTCTCAAGGGCGCTCATGTTGGTGAGCAGCGGTGCGATCGCACTCAACGACTCTTTACCAAATAAATCTGAAAGAACGGAAGCCTGTTTGTATTTGTCTAAGGCAGCAATCTGCTTTAACACCATAAGAGTCGTCCCATTGGCATCTTTTTGCATGTCTTTTGCGACTTTGCCATAGTCCAAACCAAGCTCTTTATAGGCTGAGATTTGCCCCTTAGTTGCAGACTCGCCCGCAACCAAGGCCAACATAGTATTTTTAATACCAGTCGCAGCAATTTCCTCTTGAATACCCATACCTCGTAAGGTCGCACCTAACGCGGCAATACTAGAGGCAGCAAAGCCTCCGACTTCACCAAGGGGTCCAATCCTTTGTACAATTTCTAAAATGCCTTTGGCTGCTGCTGGGGTATTGTTGCCTAAGTAGTTAATTTGGTCGGCTAGGGTGGTTACTTGTGCCTGTGACATCCGAAAAGCTGTTCGTAGTTCAGCCATCGACTGACCAGATTCTTCAGCCGAAATATCGAAGGCTACACCCATTTTTACAGCCGTTTCAGCAAAGGTGGTGAGCTCCTTACTTGCAATACCGGACTGCGCACCAGCGGCGACAATCGCAGCAATGTCCTTGGCTGCCATAGGCAAACGAGTCGACATTTCCACAATTTCATTATTAATGGATTTGAACTCAGCTTCGGTACCGTTAAAGACCTTTTTGACATCGGCTAGAGAGGACTCATAATCGATGGCCAGTTTTACGGGCACAGTCATGGCTGCCGTGGCAACACCTGCCACCATTAAGCCTTTTTTGGCGAAGTCTGAACCTTTTTGTAGGATGGCTTGGGTTTTGGCAAAACGCTCTTGTGCCTTACTGTTTTTATCCAGGGCATCTCGACGTTTATTCAGCTCCATGGTGGTGAGATGGATTTTATTTTTAAGCGCACTTTCTTCGTCAGTGAGCTGTTCTACACCTTTGGATAGCTTGTCGACATTGAGTCCAGCTTTTTGCAAAGTTTGGATATGGTTTTGCAATTCGTTACGTTGGGTGGTTTCAGTACTCTTGAGTCGGCGAATCCCTTGTTCGAGGTTTTTAATTTTGTTGAGTTGAGTCTCGGTTAAGGTGCTACCGTTTTTCTGTAAGCTTTGTAGTTGCTTTAATTCACTCCGATATTCTGCCGTTTTATTGGCTGTAGCTTCCAAGGCAGTTTGCGTTTCCTTATAGCGGTTGATATGGCCTTGTTGATCCTGAAGCGCTTTAAGCTCGGTACGCGTTTGTTTAAAGGCGGTACCGAGGTTCTGTGAGCCACCAATAATCGCCTTCATGGGGCCAGACATATTGTCCCTTGCATCAAAAAAAACGCGTAAATTTAAGGTCGACATTGGTGGGATTACCTTCACTCGTTGGTTTGATTACGCTCTAAAGCTTTTTGGTGCCACATAAATAATTCGCTGAGGCTCATTTCTGCGAAGTCACGTGGTGACCAATGGAAGACCAAAGCTATGTTGGCCATGACATCGGGGATACTGTCTATAATTGGATATCGGTCGCTGCACGCTGCGACTTCGGCATCAAAAAATAGATAATGTGACCTGCAATTTGACCAAGATCGACAGGGTCTAAAAGGCTCATCGCTTCACGTGGGATTTGTGGCCATACACATTTGGGAATGATTTGGCAGAGCGCATTTACATCGGAACGGTAAATGTCCTGGAGGGAGAGTCCAGATAGGGCGACCGTACCTGGCTTACGAATCATAATTTCCGAAATGGTTTGTCCACCAACTTGAATTGGCGTTTCAAGGGTGTATTGGGCTTCGTTTGGGTTTTTGATTGCTTCGAGGTTTTCTGCTTGTTGTTGCGTATTCATCGCGTTTGAATTCCTAAGTTTAAAGAAGACCTACTACATAAAAATGTGTAGTAGGTTGGGCATTACAGACCGCAGGCTTTACGTTGTGCTTCTAAACGGTCAACACCGTTGACGATTTCTTTCATGGCCAAAGTGTCGATTTCAATTTCTTTATTGCCGTTGACCGTAAGCTTGTAATAGGTCCATTTGGTTTTAATGGTTTGTTCACTGTCATCACCAGGCTTTTGGGTACCCATACTGATTTCTTCATGACGACCACGAATCACAACTTCGACAGGAGTGACTGCGCCTGTGTCGTCCTGTTGATATGCACCGGCGAAGCGTAGTAAGACGCCAGAGGCAGAGGTAATGCCGAACTGACGTAGTGATGTCAGATTGAGACCTCCGATTTTCCATTCAAAATCGATAGAGTCTTCAGACATACCTTGGTCGATGGCAACAGGGCCATTCATACCACCACCGCGCCAGTTCTCGAAGTTACGGCCTAAGGTTGGAAGCGTGCATTCCGCAACTTCACCGACCAATGATTCAGCATCATTGAATAGGTTCATGTTTTTAAGTTTGTTTGGTAATCCCATGTGTATTTACTCAAATAGGGGGAGAACGAATCACAGCTTTATGCTGTGATACGTGCGCCAAAATCTGCAAGGTAGTCGTCTGTGATCATTTGATAGAAGCCAAGATCTTCAAGTGGTGGAACTGGACCGTAGTCATAAGAGAGGCGGAATTTTCCTGCTTTTAAATTTTCTACAGGGTTCTTTGTCTCGTCATACCAAGCTTCACCACCCATGAGGTAGCCGTTATTGGTTAGGTCACTGAGTTTGGCGCGAATGCCTTCAATGAGGTCGCTGGCCAGTGATGGATGAAGTGGTTTATCGACTGCCCACATATGCGCTTCAGCAATCGTGTCGGCAATGATTTGGGCTGTACGTGTGTAGTTCTCGAAAGGAAATAGTCCTTCAGAATCGCATGTACGAGAGCCCCAAAAGCGAAAGCCATCTTCACGAATGAGCGTAGTAATGCCATTTGAGTTGAGATAGTCGGCATCTGTGCCAGTTTGCTGTAGATCCCACCAGACATCTTTACTAATACCGACAACACCACTGACCGCGACATTGGAAATAACTTTGTGCCAACCCGTTAGATTATCAATTTTGGCACGTAGACCCAGTGCATAAGCTACAGGGGAGATAGCTTCATTTTGCGAAGTCTCGGTATTGAAATGAATGAACTGAGGCCAGATCAGCATGAGTTCTCGTGCAGCAAACGATTCACGATAAGCCACAACTTCTTCTTTGGTTTCGCAGCCATAAGCATAGGCATAAGCGAAAGCACGTAGCTTTTGTGCAGTGCTCGCCAGTTCTGTCGTTACTGCTTGGGTATCAAGTCCTGGTGCACCAATTAAACGTGGGGTCACGCCAAGTTTTGCTTTTGCCGTGAGTAGGGCTTTTAAACCTGTGTATTGACCTGAAGCTGTTGTGGTTCCAATGACAAGTGAACTTTGTTCTGCCTCTGTCTCAGCGCTATCCACACGGACAACTACAACCGTTGTATTGGTTTGGTCGACGATCGCTTGTAGCGACGACTTTAAGGTACCTAACTTTCCTGCTTTACCAATCACGCTTTGAATATTGGTGATGAGGATAGGTGTATTGAGTGGAAAGGAGGTAGCATCCGCGTCTGAAGCGGTTGCAATCAACCCGATAATACTGGTGGCCACTGTACGGATTGAACGCGTACCATTATTGACCTCTGCAACACGGACACCGTGGTGATATTCATCTAATGCCATAGGGCAACCTTTTGTTGATGTTCTAGTTCATCAAAAGGCTTACATACAAAACCCCACGTTTTAAGCGCGGGGTTTTGTAAGAGGGTATGCTACAAATTGGAGTTTAGAGTGTTATCGCATAACGCCACATCTCGTCCACTTGATCCGAAGTCAAATCTAGTACTCCAAGCATATATTGCACCGATTCATTTGTACGTTCAAAACGCTCGGACTCGTTGTATTCAATCTGAATTCGGCTTTTGAGAGCTGGATCTTCAATTGCACCAATCATCTGCTCTACCGTATCTAATAGACCATTCTCAAGTAGACTCAGCTTGAACTGTCGACGGGTTAGAGGCGTGAACTGCGTGAGATATGTCGCATACTTTTCTTCTTCCGTTCGTTTGTCGATCCAATTCGCCCCATCCCAAACATGATGCGACGAAGGACGTGGCTCAGATACTGTTAAATCATCAAGAATTACACATTGATTATTTAACGCTATAAATAGCTGATTATGTTTTTCTTGAGTAATTTCTTGATCATCCAGCAATTCTTCAGTTATACGAATATCTAAAGATTGCTGTTCAATTTTTACAAAATAATAAAGTTTACTCATTAAAAAATCCCCACAATTGTTGCACTAGCTGACACAGGCTGATCATCAGAACCATTCCAACGTTTAAACCAAACAAATAGTTTTGATGCAGCATCACATCCTCTATAACCATCTTGCATTGCGTATCTTAACCATTCACCTGCTTCACCATAATAACTTGTTGTAGTACCTCCTTCGCTTAGTTGAATATCAACTGAAAGACGTTTTTTCAAAGTGATTGGGAGTGAATAAATTTGATAACGGTTAGTTGCATGGGATTCAGAAATTGTTTGACCAATAATACTTTGATTTGTCCAAAGGGTGAGTTCGATTATCGCAATTCTGCGATAATCGTCGTATGTAATAGTATATCCACTACCCTCAACAACTCTTAATCCACTTGTATTAGGCACTGTAGTTATCTCAACATTACCTGAGCCATCAAAATCAGCACTACCTGAAACAGCACCAGATAAGGCAATGTTACGAGCTGTTTTGAGTTTAGAAGCAGAAGCAGCATTACAATCAATTCCGTTCTGAGTAATACGAGCAACTACATTCCCGTTCTGTGAATCGATAAAATTAAAAGTAGCACCATAGTTGTAGAAATTCATTCGATCAACAGTGGCCCTGCCCATATCGATATAGTGAAAATTATCAGATTGCACTAATCCAGTCGAAGTCGTAATTGTTCCGCCCAGATCATTTGAACCATCAAATGTCTGACCAAAAATAGTTCTCGGTGTTTTCAGTTTGGTTGCTGTATTCGAATTCCCAGCAAAACCACCCATCGAGGATAAAACGCCATTCGGATCTAAATTCATCAAAAATGTGTAACCGTCTTGATTGCCATTCCACCAATCAAAACCACCAGATCCTTCGCCTTTATGGTTAATAAAGTCTGTTTTGCCTTGGCCACTGGTTCTGTTCCAGGATAAATATCCCCCTTGTTCTGTCGGGGAATAATTCATCATTCCTGCAGCGCCAACCGCGATGGCTTTCATACTTCCATTTAAAGTCCCTCCAGTCAGAGGGAACTTTTCATCCTGCAGTTTTTTCCCTTGGCGGGCTGAAAGTGGCTTATTTCCATCATCCGTGGTTAGGTCATCAACAATAGGAATATTTTGTTCTGATACCCCTGTAATCAGACCTTTGGCATTTACGGTAAGTACAGGAATTTTTAGCGGTGATCCGTAAGTACTCGCGACGACACCTGAATTGGCTAAAGAGAGAATGCAGGATGTATTGGCAGAGCCATCGAAATTGAATGAGCCAGTGGCGGCACCTGAAAAACTAATGTCTCGAGCATTTTTCAGTTTGGTCGCTGTGGAAGCATTGCCATTCACTCCATTTAAAGGGGTGAATACACCACTGCCATCAATATATGCAATCAGATTAAAGTTATTATTATCACCATTATAAAAATTAAAACCCCCACTACCTAAACCACGATGATTGATAAAGTCAGTTTCTCCCTGACCTTCGCTCTTGTTCCAAGAGACATAGGGCCCTTGAGATGTCGGTGAATTATCAAGTTGTACTTTTGATTCTTGTAAGATTTTGGCTTGACGGGCGGAGATAGGTTTATTTGCCTCGTTACTTGTTAGGTTGTCGACTATCTCATTTCGTCGAATGTAGTTTTCATTTACCCATGATCGAGTTGCATAGATCAAAGAGTCATCTAAATACAAGGCAATAACTTCAGCATTTTGGATGTTAATTACCAATTTGATGGCAATTTCACGTGCACCACCTTCATCTACCAAAGGTTTATAGGTCGGTGGGTAACTGGCGTTCACAACCATTGTTGCGCCAGCATAGAGACCTAATTCACGAATGTAGAAGCCACCAAGATTTGAAGGAATAATGGCTTCACAAATAATTTGATTAGTGTTGTTTGGATTGATCTCCACCACATTGAGCGCGATACGGGCCTTTTCATTCACCAGTGCTGTTCGTGTTTCAAGGGGATTTGGAACAGATCCATTTCCATCACCAACAGCAATATGCGAATAGTTGATTTTATTGTTAAGGGTTGCACTGGCAATCAGTGCTTTACCATTATTGGTCAAAAGACCTTTATAGGTTGCTGCCATTTTCTACTCGACATAAATGGTGACTGTCTCCGCGCCATGCGTGCCGATAGCCACTCGCGGAATACAGATAGGTTGAACATTAATCACTAAATTAGTGAGGTGACGACTGGCTGGCTTTGCATCCTTGACTAGGCGGTTTACTTCGGCATAAGTGGCTTCATTCAGCTCTAGGCCGTTGAGATCTAGCTCTAATGTGAATGTGCCTGGTGTACCGACTGGATTGGTTTCAAACCATTCTTGAAAAATGCATTGGTAGCCAAACTGCGCCAGTACTTCTCGGACGGCTGTCCGAGTTCCTTTAATTTGGTGTTGGCGAAAAGATTTCTTAATCAGTTGACGTTGTAGCGAGGGTTGCCAGTTGGTATCCCATGAGTCGACCGAGTACTGCCATGCAAGAAAAGATAAGAATGGATCGGGAGCTTGATCGATCGAAGCCAAAGACTTAATTTCAACAGGCAAGGCACAATTCTGAGCCGTGACCTCAGTAACATTTCGTTCAAATCGAGTGCTGTTCGGAGGAAGTAATTGGCTCATTCAATCCCCCCAATAGAAACGGCAATGTTGGTGCAATACGTGGCTTGTAACGGTGTTAAGACGACATCGGCAATTGGACTAATCAACTCAACTCGATTCACGCCATCAATATGCAGTGCAGCGTATATAGCAGACAGCCGAATGGATCGACCCAGTCGTTTTTGTTTTGTGGCATAAGCCGTCACATTATTGAGTGACTGCTGCAACAAAGTGGCTGCTTCAGGATCTTTGCCAAGATAGAGCTTGGCATTAATGTCATAGGAAATAATTTCAGCAGATTGGACTGTAACGCGGTCACCAATCGGGCGAACATCTTCCGCTGTTACTGCATTTTCTACAATTTGCACTAGCTCTGGGGATGCAGATCCCGTCAATGAGTCTGCTTGTAAAATGGTTAAAGTAATATATGCAGGCTGAGGTGAGACCACTGAAACATCACCGACACGGCCATCAGCATCGCGGGCAAATTTCTTATATGCAGCTTCTGGACCAGCAACAGACAATGTATCAAAGGCCAGTTGAATCCGCTCTCGAAAGGCATCATCTGATTCCATTGTGGCTTCAGTTGGGGGTGTCGTTGCATTATTGGCGGGTGATACGATAAGGCGTTTTACATTAAAATTTGCACCTAGTTGATCTAAATCATTTTCTGCTGCGTAAGCCAGTAAAAGTGCACGTGATGCGACATTAATCCGATTACGTAAAATTATTTCTCGATAACAATTTTCTTGAAGTAGTTTGACTAAAGGCTCACTTTCTCTGGTCAGAGTATGGCGAATATTGGCTTGATCTTCCGTTGGACATAGACGTATGAGCTGTTCTTTACGTTCGGTGTATAGGATTTCGAAATCAATTTCTTCAATGATGTCTGGTTTGGTGAGTTGAGAAAAATCAACGCTCATAATGAAGACCCATAATTTAAAGGAATTGATAATTTATTGATGTCTGAAGAACCAACAATTTGCATTTCTAGATCCAATTGGAAACGACTGTTTTCTGCCTTGGAAAAATGAGCATTGATCAGTTTGATTCGGTCTTCCCAAGTCAAAATGGCTGTAGCACTTGCGGCCATCACTTGAAGGCGGACAGCATCATTAAAGGGTTGATCGAGCAATTTAAAAATCATAGAACCGTATTCACGACGCATCACTCGGCTGCCTATGGGCGTAAATAAAATGTCTTGAATGGATTGTTTAATGTGAGGAATGACCTCGAGGCTTTGACCAGTTTCACGTGACATCATGCTTTGGACACTCCTGTATCTGATCCACCAGATTGAACCCCACTATGCTTGTGGTTTTTAAGACTAATGCTTCCGGCATTCACATCAGATTCAGTACTGAAGTTGCCAATTGAGTGACTGCTACCTTGAACCAATTGGCTGCCACCTACCGTATTATTTCCAGTCATGGCAGTACTGCCATTGACCTGTAAATTGCCGTTAATGGTGGTATCGCCATTGATCGTGATACCGCCAGTTGCAGTAAGAATGGCCTTTCCTCCACTGGGGAGGATGGCTTGTAATGAATGATTAGCAGTGTCATAGCTGATCATGGCCCCATCCTCATAGACTCTTAATTTAATATTTGGGTTCAATGATGGAGTCGGAAAAGATTCATTGTTTAAACCAACCAAAACAATGCCGAGGGCAAGCTCACCAGTTGGGCTGAAGACGACACATTCTTCATTGATGCTGGGTAAGTCATGACTTAGGTCTGCACCTGCGCGTAAATTAAATAGACGTAATTCATCGGTCACGATATCGCCGAGGTCGACTGTGACGGTATGAAAAGGTTTAGCAGGGGTAACGCTTTTAATTCGTCCTAAACGGATCAAATTTTCTAAGCGGCGATGGATTTCAGCACTCATGTGCCTACTTTGCGTTAAGGGTTCAAAGCTTGCATTAATGGCAATTTGTAAGAGGGGATATTACAAATAGAGAGACTTCATTTTGCCCTAAGATTTAGGGCTTTAAATGTCTCATAACTGAGTCTTCAATCATTTGAATATCAGTTGGAGCGAACCCCAACAATTCACGTTTGGGATAGGTAATGGATGGCCCATTTTTACTGACACGGGCACGTAAACCATCTTGGTGGATACGAGCTACAAAAACGACATTACTCAGAAAACCAACGCTTACCATCTCGGCATTTGAAAAATTTCTAAAATAACGCTGCGATCGGAGTTTGGTGAACATTTTACGACGTATTCTTTTGCCTTCGCGTAAACGTCTCGGAGCAAAGCTTGAGCCATCTGGGCCAACTTGTGCCGCTATACGTTGCTGTTGGCTTTTTCTTAAATCTGCTCCAACCTTTTTATTCAGCTTCGTCATTTCAGCATCGCTGAGTTTATTCAGCATGGGCGTTAGGTATTTGACCAAATCGTCGAGGTTATCACGCATGACTTGACCCTTATGGTTTCTTAGCTAATGGCATTTCGAGTGCGACTGTATTTAAAGTTTCAACACTGGTCCACGTTGCTAAGAGGTTGCCTTGATCATCTAGCAACTCGCAGTCAGTTGCAGATGAAGCGAGTTGGTACTGAGGCTCTTCGGGATAAGAAAAGTTATAGACCCCGTGTTCTTGCTGTTGAATAATCACGCGCTCTGTCAGTTCTAATTCAAACATGACATCGACTTTATCGTTATCAATAAATTCAGCCTCGAACTTCACGGCATCTTTGCTTTTTTCCAAATTGGCGAGTAGTTCAGACTGATGCACGCGAATCCATTGAAACATTAAAAAGGCAATCAGGTCAGCATCACCTGTAAAGTCTTGAATGACAAACCTCACAGGTGAAATACTTTCCATGCCGTAGCCATTTGCAAGCGTAGTACGATAACGACCGCTTTCAATATGCATGCTGAGCTTATCTGGGTTGTCCTGGAGAAACTTCAGATGACTCACCAAATGTTCGCGCAGACTAATCGGCTTTTTCATGCAGTTTTTCTCTGGTAGTTTGGATCGAGGCGGTTCATCACTCGAAGAAATTTACTGTCATAGCCCAGTTTTTTATAGTTGCGACCGTTATATAAGCTAAAGACCGCATCCCAATTTTCTTGGCGTAATGCTTCTAGCAAAGTCCATTTTTTCCCAGCGACCGTTCCCGACTTAAATTCACAAAAGCGGAGAAAGGCTTCAAACTGTAGACTTTCACTTTGATAATGCTGCTCTACAAATTCCTGAACAGAGGAATAACCGAGGTCTTTCCAGTTCTCGCCCATCAATTGAAAGCGCCCCCATGAAGCCGACTTCAGAGAAGAGTCTTCATCAATTTGCTTTGCTAAAGCCAACCGTGTGTATTCTGCTGCATTGCCGTGGTACCCACCTGTTTGGGTATTTACCACATTGGGATATTGGCTCATAATTTTGTCTACAAAATCTTTGCCACGTTTCTGATTTAAATAGAAATACATACGGTGACGTTCAAACAAAATTTTTGGTCGGCCGTCTGGTAAGTATCCATTCCCTAACGTTTCTACTTCGGCAATCGCACGAATCACAATTTCAGGTACACCAAGACGTTTCGCACCTGCTGAGAGGTCTGCATCTTTTAGATTTTTGGAAATGTCTTGACCTTTAAGGGCATTTAAAGTGGCATTTCCGACGATGCCATCGACTTTAATTCCTATCTTGCTTTGGTACTGAATCACGGCATATTCAGTACTTTCACCAAAGTGGCCATCGATAGATAGAGGTTTATTATTTTTACCTTTCATGCCATTTTTAATCAGAAGTTGCTGTAGCTCAGAAACGGCTGAACCTTTAGCTCCAAATTTAAGTAGTTTCATGATGGACTCCAAATTAGTTTGGCCACATTTCCTCGGCTGCGAAGCACGATGACCGCAAGAAGCAGTGCAAAGATGGCATCCCAAAGGGTGACGGGATCTTTAAAGAATAGAATGTGAACCGACTGGCCAAGAAAAGATGCAATAAGCAATGTTGCCAGCCATGAGTAACCACGGTGGAAAGCGGTTTGTTTACGGCTATAACAAGCAATGCGGATACCGCAAATCAGATAAGCCAAAACAGCGATAAATTGAAATAAGAATTCGATCATGAGGCACCTCCACCTCGAAAAGTCTTCCAAATGTCAGACAGTTTGGATGTCTTCACCCAATCAACTGCTTTAATCAAAATGAAAAGTGAAAATGTGGATGCAATAAGCGCTGCTGTCGCATCGCTGGTGATAAAAGTTCGGCTAGTAATTTCAGATGCAAGCAAATAGCCAATACCCGTTGAAAGCAGCATCGTGCGTAAGCGCTGCCAAGCAGATAAATCTTTTTCATAGGTGGCAATAAAAGCTGCACCTAAAACAGCGCCGAGTAGGGCATTACCATTAATAAAAGGCAGGATGGAAACGGCACTTAAACTGATAGCTGTTGCCGTTGTGGTTGTCGTGGTAGGTTCAGGCATGCTTAATCCCATAAATTAATTGTTTTTGTCATCTGCTGTTGGGCGGGGATATCAGGCAAAACAACCTCAGTGCCAAGCACCAGTATTGGACCTTGTTTAGCCAAAGCCGGGTTGCTTTCCAACACTGTCTCAGTAACACCAGCGGTTCGACCGTAATAGCGCCAGCAGATCAGATCAATCGTGTCCCCCTGAACGGACTTCACTGTTTTCATATCAATTCCACGGTACAGCGACTGGTCCCAAGCAAGTCACGAATCGCCCAACGCAAGTTACGTCGATGTTCATCAATGGTCGGTGACAATTCTTCAGCCCGTTTCTGGCCATCACCTGTGCTGTCATAGCTTCGATATTTTTCATTAATGTCCGCTGCGATCGCAGAATGAATTGCACGTAAATACAGAAGTTCAGTATTGGGCTTTCCATCGATGGTCGAAGTTGCGAGCTCACTTAGTGCCGATGCTTTAAATTTGAGCGAGCGTAGTTGCTCATTGATTTCTAACATGGCTGCAATCGCGGCATCTTTTAGACGAGGGTTGGAAATGCTGCCATCTAAACGCACAGATTCCCGGATCAGATTCAATTGAAGATTGGGAAAGAACCCATCATTGCTAATCGACTCATCTGGCATGGTTGTAGGTGCATTAAAGCTAAAACCAGTCATAGTCATATCCTAGGTGGTCGGTGGATGATGGTTCAGAACAACAACTTAAAAGTTTTGTCATCCCCATCATGCCGACCAGGTGCGGGGGGCACAGGTTAAGAAGATGCAGCAGCTTGCTGTTCTTCTAATTGTTTGGCCAAGAGCTTTTCAGCACGATCAAGGTCTTGTTTACAGCCGACGTTGTCTTTCTTGGCAATCGCTTTTTTCATGTATTCAATTGCAGGTACATAATTTTCTTCCGACAGAAAAACTTTCCCAATTGCGCAGTACAACTTGGCGCGAATAGGATCATGTAAGTCAAAACCTTCAGTAAGTTTTTCAGCATCAAGCAAAGTATTTAAATCAAATACTTCGCTTGCTTTCAGCTTGGTCAATGCTGCATTGGCAATTTCTTCAGCCACAATACTTGGAGTGTCCCGGCTAAAAGAGTCAGGCATATCTAATCCGTGTTCTAAAGCAAACACAGCAATTTTTAAGCCTTCATGGAACATGCCAGCATCAAAACACCACAGCATGATGGTGGTGACAACTTCGTCATCCACCTTTTGATTGGCAGCCAAAATACCTTCGACATAAGGTTGGTATTTTGGAATCAGTTTGGCTTTAGCTTCAGCACGGCTTTCATCTGATTTGATATGTGAAAGCAGTGATTTATCGTTTTTTAGTTCCGCCAACTGGAGTTGATAGATCGATGCATCATGGCGGGTTGCCCCAAAGGCATCCGCCTTGGCAGATTTCTCTGCCAAAACGCGAAGAAAGTGGTTACGTGCGTGATTCATTTGTCACCTACAGAACTTCGATGTTTTCAACCAAAGCCACTTTTTCATAGGCTTCAATCACATAGTCTTCGTTGCTCGATTGATAGTCTGCAACACGGTTTTTCTCAGGTTCTTCACGAATGAATCGACGTTTGCCACCTTCTTGGTAGTAAATCGACAAGTTGTCGAGAGAAGTGATCAGGAAAGTGTTATCTGGGAAGAACGGAACACGAACGGCAGGTAAGCCACCAATTTGCTTTTGACCTACCAATACCTGACCTGCAAGCGTGTTTTGGTTGTCTTGATCTTGGTTCAAAATGGCAAAGTTCTTATCGTTCAATAGAGAACGGCCACAGATCACCACTAGATCCGTCGCATCCTGATGAACTTCATCAATCAAGCTATCGACAGCCTGCTTCACTAAGGCATCCAAGTTTTTATAATCACCTGTAGAGCCCACAGTGATTTTGCCTGAGCCTTGCACGACCTCGGTCATATTGCGTTCAGGGCTACGGGTACGAATTTTATTTAGCCAGCCTTCGTTTACATCTTGCAGCAATGGATTGGTGTTGCGGTTGGTGGTTGTTGCGATGCTTGTACCGTTCCAGCCAATCATAATGCGGTCTAAGCCAATCGCTTTGGCACAAGCACCTGCCCATTTTTCAGGGAAGTCGGCAAACTTTGCCCAGGCATCGATTTTTGAATACAGCAAGGCAATGTCGAAGTCTGTTTTTTGACAGGCATAGGTGTTGGCCGTTAGACCTGTCGGATCGGATGGATTACGTTTGGCATCACCTGTGGTATCTGTACGCCCAGCAATGGTGCTATTTACAGAAAGACCAATGGCTTGACCAGTTGCTTCAACCACTTCAATGACATTGATACGACCTAAAAACTCGCTTGAAAGCTGAATTTTTTCTTCCAACTTTTGTGTCGGTGTTGGCGCAACAGTGAACTGAACCGCTGCACTGTCGACTTCGTTAATGCGGGCAACTTCGCCCATGTAGTGATTAAACTTTTTACGTGTATCGTTACGCATGATTAAGAAATTCCGTATTAGTAAACGACAGCAGCATTACTGCCTGAATGCCCAGTGCTTTCAGGTCGTTTGTTATGATTTGGGTCAGGTTGATGATTGAATGAGTCTGAAAGGGCGCTGTGTTTTTGCTCAAGTTCGCTATATTGGGTTTTCAGCTCGTTTAGTTCCTGCTGCATTTTTGAGAAAGCCGTACTTTGCTTGCCAAAGGTTTCTGCAATTTGCTCGAGTACTTTTTTGACTTCGGTAAAATTCTGTTTGGCTTCTGCGCCTTGCTGTTCAATTTGCGGGGAGAATAGGTCACTGAACTTCTGAACCATTCCAGCAAATAAGCCTTTGCTGTCGTCTTCAAACTCGATTTGAGTTTCTGCTGCAATAGAAAAAGCATTCTTCTCAGAGTTTTCACCAAACTTAGCAACCATGCTGGAAAAGCTCAGTTTTTCAGTACCGATAGAGGCCGGAGAGTCGGTCACTGCCAGGCCCACTAAATAGGCTTCGCCTTTACCTTGGAAATTCGGATCAATTTCGATACTGGTGAAAATCTTCTGACGCTTTTTGTTCATTTCGACCAAGTCAGCAGTTGCATCAATTTGTGCAAACAATGCCAGCTTCTTCTCACCGTTCATGTCGACTTCTTCGGCTTTGACCGCAAGCACATCGCCATAAGCACGGAAGGAAGAATCAGGCATTACACCACGTAGGTGCTCAACCCAAATACGTGCGCCATATACAGACTGGTTATAGTTTTTTGCAGATTGTTCAATCCAAGAGCGTTCAATCACGCGCTTATCAATGGTTTCTCCTTCGACTGCAACACGAAAGAACTTTGATTTATTTGTCATGGTGTTTTAACCGTTCAGAAATTTGCTCATCAAATAATGAGCATCATTGAAAGTCCGACGGCATTAGTAAATAAATCTGCTTTGTAAGAGGGGATGCTACAAATCACAAGGAATGATCTGAGGTAGGAAAACTGAATAATAAGCACAAAAGCAAAAAGCCAAGAACGGCAATTCTTGGCTTTTTATTCCCGAACCCTATCAGACCTAAGGCTCAGAAATATGAGAGATAACAATACTAAATTTTTAGTTAAGTTTCTAGGAGCGACAATGGAAGCAATGAACTTAAAACCAGAAAGTTTTGTGAAAATATTCTGGAATCTTGCATTAATTGCTATAGCTCTGATGGCGACAAGAACACTTTTAAATATAATTTCATTTTATGTAGGCCTCCCTCAATGATGGAAAAAACTATCTAAAAATAAGGAATTACGTACTTGGACCTTTATTGTGATTATTGGTATTTGGGGAACAAACCTTATAACCCACGCGGCACCTATTCTAGAACAAGTCGTTAAAATCCTAGAGATTATGATTAAACCTACTTTGTAAGAGGGGATCATACAAAAGCTAAATCAAGCTTTGTACAAAGTGCATTGCTTTAATTGGCGCATGAATACATTTGACACCGAACGCTTCGAGCTCACTTTCGACAACCGAGTAAAGGCAAAGTTCCTTTACTGGATGGGTTGGCGTATCAGCAGCATTGCGGAATACCTACAGGAAAAAGAAAAGACCGTTCACTCATGGAAAACTCGTGATGAGTGGGATAAAGAAGCACCTGAAGGTATTGCTGCACAGGCACTCGAAACCCGTTTGTGTACCTTGTATTTGCTCGAGAAAAAAACACCAGGAGATTTTAAAGAAATCGACCTGTTAGAACGTCAAAAAGACAAATATAGCCGACGCGAAAAATACCTCAGTGATGGCGGTAATGAAGCCGACATTAACCCAAAAATTCAAAACCGTAATGCTAAACCGAAAAAAATGCCGAAGCGTAATCTCATTACACAGGCCATGATTGAAAAGGTTCAGGCAGATTTTGATGAGGGATTATTTGACTATCAACGTACTTGGTTTAAAGCCAAAAATCAGCGTTCGCGTAATATCTTAAAAAGCCGCCAAATTGGGGCAACCTATTACTTTGGACGTGAAGCCTTTGTCGATGCGATCACAGGTGGGGGCAATCAGATTTTCCTTTCTGCTTCCAAAGCACAGGCACACGTTTTCAAATCTTACATTAAGTCCTTTGCCGCAGAGTCGATTGATCTCGATTTACAGGGCGATCCAATTGTACTGAACTTTGAAGAAGGTCCACCTTCAGAACTTATATTTTTAGGTACCAATGCCAAAACAGCTCAGGGCTTCCACGGCAATTTTTACTTTGATGAATACTTTTGGGTGCATGGTTTTCAGACCTTACAGAAAGTTGCCTCTGGTATGGCCATGCATAAACGCTGGCGTAAAACTTATTTCTCCACGCCATCTTCAAAAAGCCACGAGGCTTTTAACTTTTGGACAGGCGAGATCTTTAACAAGGGCAGACCTAAAGACAAACGTCTGAATATTGATGTCAGCCATGACGCCTTAAAAGATGGTCGACTCTGCGAAGATAAAATTTGGCGACAAATTGTCACCATTTTAGATGCGGAACGCGGTGGCTGTGATTTGTTCGATATTGATGAATTACGCTTTGAGTATTCGGCAGAAAGTTTTGCCAACTTGCTCATGTGTATGTTCATGGATGATGGACATTCGGTCTTTCCACTTTCAGTTATGCAGCCGTGCATGGTGGACTCATGGGTACTGTGGGACAGAGACTTTAAACCTTTAGCTCTTCGTCCATTTGGTTATCAGGAAGTGTGGGTCGGTTATGATCCTGCTGAATCTGGCGACACCGCAGGTTTAGTGGTGATTGCACCGCCATCAATTAATTATTCAAAATTCCGCCTACTTGAACGTCACCAATTCAAAGGGATGGACTTTCAGGCTCAAGCGGCATACATCAAAAAAATCTGTGAAAACTACCGTGTGACCTACATTGGTTTAGACACCACAGGCATGGGCACAGGCGTTGCCCAATTGGTACGCCAGTTCTTCCCGGCATTGACCACCTTTAGTTATTCGGTAGAGGTCAAAACCATGTTGGTACTGAAAGCTATGGATGTCGTGCATCAAGGTCGTTTTGAGTTTGATGCAGGTTGGACCGATGTCGCACAAAGCTTTATGGCCATCAAAAAGACCATGACTGGCTCAGGTCGCCAATTCACTTTTGAAGCCACACGCTCAGAAGAAGTCGGGCATGCCGACCTTGCTTGGGCGTGTATGCATGTCTTTGCCAATGAACCACTGGAAGGGCGTAATGTCCACAACACTGCTGCAATGGAAATATTCTAATGTCTGAAACTCAAAACTTGCCTGCTGTGGCGAAAAACAATGCCATTCAAGCCTTTACCTTCGGTGACCCTGAACCTGTCATGAATACGCATGACTACATGAGCATGTTTCAGGTGTACTGGAATGGCACTTACTATGAGCCACCAGTGAGTTTAGAGGGCTTGGCAAAGTCTTTCCGTTCTACGCCTTATTTGTCGACCGCTATTATTTATAAACGAAATCAGTTGGTTTCTGCATTTAAGCCGAATAAGTTGATGTCTTCCAAAGCATTTGAGCAATTGGTCATGGACTTTTTGGTGTTTGGCATGGGTTATGTGGAAGCAGTAAAAAGTCGTTCTAATCAAGTGGTGCAGGTAACTACGCCTTTGGCCAAATACATGCGACGTAAGCAAGACCCGAAAGAATTTTTAATGATTACGGAGAACTGGAAGTACCACCATTTTGAGCGTGATTCAGTTTTTCAGGTACGTGAGTGCGATATTAATCAGGAAGTATATGGCACACCTGAATATTTGGCGGCTTTGCAGTCTGCTTGGCTAAATGAGTCGGCAACTTTGTTCCGTCGTAAATACTATAACAATGGTTCGCATGCTGGTTTTATTTTGTACCTGACAGATCCAACAGCAGAATGAAGATGATGTAAACAATTTACGTCAGGCACTTAAAGACAGTAAAGGACCAGGGAACTTTAGAAATCTGTTTCTGTATTCACCGAGTGGTAAGTCGGATGGTATTAAGTTGATACCAGTATCGGAAGTTGCTGCAAAGGATGAGTTTGCACATATTAAGTCCATTACACGGGATGACATTTTGGCGGCTATGCGCACACCACCGCAGTTACTTGGCATTATTCCCAATAATACGGGTGGTTTTGGGTCGATTACGGAAGCAGAGCAGGTGCACTGGAACTCAGAAATTATTCCGCTTCAGCACCGCATAGCAGATCAAGTCAATGAGTGGGCAGGGCAGAAGCTCATTACGTTTAAGTCCTATGCTGAAGTACGTGGAAAGCTTTTAAATGAAAAATAAAGAATTTGTAAGGAGAATAAAAATGGAAGTAAAGCTATCACCGTATTTAAGATTTTGTATTGGGATAGCAATTCTAATGATTGCCGCAAGTCCATTTATTTGTGCACTGAGTTATTTGTTAAGAAATTAAATAAGGATGAATAATTTTTAAAATAAAAGTATTAATAAATAGATAGATACTGCGTATCAAATTATACTTGTGCATTGAATTGATCTGCTTGCTAATAATTTGATATGAGCCAACCTGATAAAAAAGACAACAATGATTTAGATAAAATTGATAAAGATATTGTTTTCCATCGAATCATGGTTTTTCTGATTCTTCTGACAGCTATAATTTTTTATACGATTTTCATTAATTTGGAAGTTACTGTTAAAGCCCAAAGTTGGGGGCCAGTAGGTGATTTTTTTGGGGGAATTCTAAACCCAATTTTTGCTTTGTTCGCATTTTACTGGTTGACCTATTCAGTACGTCTACAGATCAAGGAGTTGAAAGAAACACGGGAAGAGTTAAGTAAAGCAGCTAAAGCTCAAGAAGAGTCAGCAAAACATCAAGAGGAAATTGCTAGGCTTGAAGCTGAAAATGTAAAAACTCAAGGTGAAATATTAAAGCTTAATAAAGAAACTTTAAAGAGCCAGCAAGATGCGGCAACTGCGCAACAGCAACAAATTGCGTTACAAAATTTTGAAAATCTATTTTTTCAGCTTCTGAAAGCTAAAAACGAAATTACGAGTGAAATCGTAATTAATAGTAAAGAATACCTATTTGAAGAAGAAATATATGAAAAACATGATTTTAGTGGAAAAGAAGCAATTAGGAGGATTGTAAATAAATTTAAGGATTCTTACTTTAGAAGTTATACGTGGAGTATGAATTATAATAATAGTTTATATTATATATTAGGAAGTTATTGAGATATTTTTAACAATAATTAAATATGTAGATGACTTTGAAAAGATAAAAAACTTAGATAACGACTATTTTAGTATTTTTAGAGCAATGCTTACTCAATATGAGTTGGAGCTGATTTTCTTTCAATTCTTAGATAGTAGAGACGAAATAGAGTCTTTAAATAATATTGGATTGTTTAAATTTATGAGTATTGATTGTAAAAGAGGAGGTGAATACCATCATCGTCTCACATCATATGCTTATCAATATAATAAAAAGGCTTTTTATGGCAATATAGAATGGAAAAATTATTTTATTGATTTAGACGGTATAGAGAAGGCTGCCAATGATGGTGATCTTGTGAAAACTAAAGAAGCCTTGTGCGATCTAGGCTATTTGAGAAAAGATAAGATATTTAGGGGGCATAATTCTCAAGGCTATTTGGATGACTACAAATTAGATTATAATCTTATAGGTAAATCAATAGAGTCTATCCTTGATACAATACAAAATTATAAAGATGGAATGCTTTTTGAACAAATGCTAAGTAATAAAAAAATATATGAAAATCGCATAAGAGAACGTGAAATGAATATCTCTATTTTAAAAGAGGAATCTTTAAAAAATTATGTAAGAATTGAGATTATTGAAGGAGAAATTACAGAAGCCAAAGATAAGCTAAGTGAGGAAAATAAAAAAATCATTGCTAGTCAAAATAAACACAGAGTATTGATAAATGACCTATATTTAAAAACAGCAATAATATTGGTTAAATATCGGATAGATTATCAAGAATATTGTGATTTTTTTACAAAAGAAGAGAGTTGAAACTATCTTCTTTCTATTGTTTTTTAATAAAATCTTTTCATACTTAATAATTCATAAGCAATTGTGTCTTTTAGACAATACCTTAATAAAAAGGCAATAGTAAAAACGTATATGGTATATACGATTAGTAATGGTGGAAAGCTTAAGATGAAATCAATTGTTGAAACGTAATTAAGCTCAACTGATTTATTATAGAAATAAATAAAATATAGTCCAGGTGGGCCTGCAAGCAACCAGTAGATAAAGAATATAATAATTTTTTTTATTCTAACTTTATAATCAGGGATTTTTTTAATGACTTTAAGTTTCTTCTCTGTATGATCAAATCGAAGCTTAGCTTTACTTTCTTCGTATTTTTTAACAGCTTTTTTTGTATCGATATAGCCACTCAAAAATTCTAATACACCCAACTCTACTTCTTTAGTTTTAAGACTTCGTTGAAGAAACAGAATATCTTGGCGTATCCTATAGTTTTTCTTAACGCTTTCATCTAGTTGTGACCTATCTATTAACTCTTGATTTCGTTCAATGTCTTTATCAATCAGCCAAGATTTAAAATTAATAAGAAACCAAAGATGCTGAACCAAGCCAGACTTAAAGATACAAGTATATGCAAAGGTTATCAAAAGAATTATAGAAATAGCTGAACCAATTTCAACGCCAAAATACTCTATAATTAATGGTAAGTTTTTTTCTAGGTCCATGAAATGGTACCAGCCTTTTATAGATTAAATACCGCTTAACTAACTTTAAGAAAAAGGTGCATTAGAGAAACCATCCAAATCAGGAATAAAATAATATATTCCTTTAACTCTTATTGCTGATAATTGCTTAATAAACATTCCAAAGCTTTCAGATTTAGCAATAACTGGTGCGTGATTCTCCGGCATTTTAAAATCTGAACTATATCTTATATAATCTTGTGCGGTCTTAGTTATGGTCATTCTTTTAGTGGAGAGATATCTAGTTAGAGCATTCTCACAACCTTTAATTTTACAATTTCTCTGTCTTGTATCGTGATAGGCTAGTAACCAACACTCCAAACTATGTACTGAGATTGCAAAGATAATTTTTTCCTTATAAAAATCATAAGTATTGGCTTCAAAGCTATCTATCCACTCAATAAGTTTAAGCTTAATTTGCTCATAAAATGCATTTAGATCAGAGTCAGCGAGTGTAATAGATGGAATGCCAAAGTTACTATGTTCACAAACATCAGTATCAATTTGAATTACAACATAATCCATATCAGCTAAAGTTTGTTCTAAATGGTCAGATTTTAAGTATTTAGCTACCAACTCCCAACCACCAAATGTACCTGTAGCAGTTCTTCTGTGTGTTTCATCAAGGTTTGGTTGAATTGGTCTAAATTGACCTTCTTCAAAATAAGCTTGGATCACATGCTTTAAGACATGAAAATCCGTGACCCCTTCACAAATAAGACCAAATTTCATTTTGTTATAAATCTCTTAGAAATTAGTTGGTAAACCGCCCAAATGACCACGCATAAACGATTCAGAGAGTTTAATTGTCTCTCCATTACGTTTTGCTTTTGGTAAGTCATCGATACCAACTCTTCTAAGTTGAGTTGCACCTTCATCATCACGTTCTACAACGAATAAACGTTGTTCGTCATCATGCAAATTTAAACCATCTAATATGGCAGGATTGTGCGTGGTAACAAATGCTTGTTTGCCATTTTCCTTAGCTAATGCAACTAATTCTTTAATTAAAATTGTACATAAATGAGGATTTAATGAAGCATCAATATTATCTACGGCAAAGCTTTGGGGTGTGAATTTTGAACTAAATAAAGCTGCATAGAATAAAACGAATAAAAAGCCTTCATTTGCACTTCTATGATCTATTGTACGCCCCATAAAGCGATCAACAATTTTAACTCTATGTTCTAAATTTGAGCTTTCTTCATCGATTATTATTTTTTCAACCCATTGGAACATCTCAACTGTTTTACATACCTTCGCAAAGTTCTCAGGCTCGTGTTCCTGCATAACTTGAAGAAGTCTGAGGAGACCTTCACCATTAACACCTAACGGTTCAATTTGTGATTCACTTGAAAATACTCTTAAGGACGATAGTTCTGGTGAATATACAACAAAATTTTTATCTTTATGCTTTTCCGAATTATGATAGATATCAAAGACATTTTTCTTTATCTCACCCAAGACATTAATATATTTGGAAACGCGCTTAACTTTTTCTTTTTTGTCTGAATTATAATTTTTTTCATCATGTATAGCAGAACTGATTGATTTCAAAATATAATCGAGTTCTGACTGAAATGATTCTACTGATCCAAATTCTTGTTTAGTAACCTGCTCAATTTTTTCCTTTAAAAAATTATCTTTGAGTTCTCTGACATTTAAAACTTCAAAATCATCATTGTCGATTTCATTTAGTGAATTATGAAATATCTGATAATCATACTTTAATGGTGAAAATGGTTCATTTTGATCTAAAGAAATGGTTATAAAAGAAGCATATCGACTTGTGTCGCCTGTAATTATTGTAACGCTATCTTCAGTTTTTCCATTAAAGCATGAAAAAATATCAGTTGGTTCCACAACTCTTATCCCGCGAGACAGCATAAATTCATTACTAAAATTGTTTGCAACAATTGCTGAATAAGATGCCAGAGCTTCTAAGAAGTTGCTTTTTCCTGCTCCATTTTCGCCAATAAGCACATTAAATGTACCAACGTCTATATCAACTTTATGAATAGATTTATAATTTTTCACAAAAATTGTATAAAGCATGAAAGGACCTAATTCCTTTAAGTTTCTTTGATAAAATCACTTTGATTATATAATAAAAAGTGTTCTTGAATATTGTGATATTTCTTAAAAAATACACCATTGACTCCCCATAGTATCTAAGCTACTCTAAAAAAACCACCTAAATCGTGGTCGAGATTGGCGTCTCGAATATACAAAAGGCAGACAAACCGCTGCTAAAGCGGTATTTTTTTGTCTGAAGGTCAGTCATGACTTTTTTATGGCAGGCTGGACGATGGGACTTTGTCCACCGTTTCCTTTTGTAGCGGTACGCCAACTTCGTTCAGTCTGTCACCCTATTGGCGTGGGGTAACAGAAAACACTGATACAAAAGGGTTTTCTTATGAAGAATATTACTCAGGCACCCGTATGCCTAAATGAAATCTGTTTCCAACGTTTAACCTCTTCAGACTTTGCACAAAAACAAAGTATTAAAATACGTCTCATCCGTTGGATGAAAGGCGGTGCAAAATGAATGCACTCGACTTCAGCCAAGCTGTCTTTATTCAAGACCAACAAATCAAAACCGATAGTCTTAAAGTTGCCAATGCATTTGGTAAAAATCATAGAGATGTGTTGCGTAAAATTGAAAAGTTAAAACGTGACTTTAATACTACTGAGCGAAATATTGCGCTTAGTGAAGATAACGCGCTCACTTTTGAGCTGGTTGAATTTACTCAGCACAATTTTGTGACGAGTGAATATATTGATTCAACTGGTCGTGTACTTCCTAAATATGAAATGACCAAAGACGGTTGGATGTTCTTGGTCATGGGATTTACTGGAGATAAAGCCGCGCAAATTAAAATCGCATTTATCAATGCATTTAATGCCATGGCAACGCTACTCCAAAACCAACAACTCATCGAGCAGCAGGGCATACAAGTCGGCACAAAAGTACGCCTAAACTCAGGTAGTCCAGAGCTTACCGTAAATCAACTTATGACCAATGCAGAAGGCATACTCGACCAAGTCGAAGTTATGTGGTTCAGCAACCGACTGTACAAAACCACACTGTCTATATATGCAGTTGTCCCAGTGGTCGCACGGAATAATGCAGTCCTGCAACACTTTTGGGAAGCCATCCTTCAGTACGGTCTACATCTGCTCAACCATAGTCATAAGCCAGACCACATCGCATTGAACCTACCGCAAGTCTGCGCAGCCATTCACGGACTACCCGACACTAGAGCACTCATACAAGAACTTGCAGCCAGTACCTATCCATACCCGCACTACCTCATGCATGGGCATGCCGTACGTAGCGCGATAGATGACAAAACTTATCGTTGCATCGTATTCAAGCAAACAGCAGTACAGTTGGGAGGTGCAGCATGATTCCACAACTCAAAGCGGGCAATGCACCCAAAGATGCTGAAGAATTACTGGAGAACATCACGGACTCCATCGAAAAGCTTGAGCTGCATATCTCAGCCATGACCCGCATGCACTATGACGATGGCATCCCAAGTGACGAGTTCAACGCCATCATGTGTGGTCTACACCTTCAAGTCCACGAGATCCGACAGCAACTCGCCTCGAAACCATGAACCTAATCATCCTGAGAATGTGCATTAACCTGCACATTCAGGATTCTCGCGGGCGGTTGACCCCCCACGTCACCTGGGGGCTTTTTGTCTCGGAATCACTTTAAATTTTCGGGACAAAAAGCTACCCCCAACGCCTTATATAGGCTGGGCTTGACACAGAAAAAACAGGGTAAAGTGCAGTTCTGCAAAAATCCCGACAAATCTTCAAAACCCTGCACTCGAATGAAAACAGCTCATAACTAGAAGGGGAGAAATAGAGACACCCTACGGAGAAAATCAATTTTCTGAAATTGTGTAACCTTGCCAAAAAACAGCTTTTTTTTGATTTTTATTAATTAATAAACAATAACTTATGCGGTTACTTAAATAGTGTAACTTACTGAAACCGAAAACCTTTGAAATCAATTAAGTTGTTGATAATAAATAATATATTTTGAAACCAAAGGTTACAGTAATAGTGCGTAACTAGTTACAGTTTCGTCACGCAAAAGTTACAGTATCTCTAAGGGTAATATTTATATTAATATCAATACATTACTTACTATTTTTAAAAACGGTTACTAAAGTTACAGCTTTTGAAGCATACCCAATAGTTGAGGATTATTTGAGAATTTATAAAAAAGAGCTTATTTAACGATCGACTCTCATCGTTAGTGCTTAATTTTATTGCCTATATATCTCGAAATTTCCCCTGATTTTCCCCAGCCTTATATAAGTTATTTATTTTTAATAAAATTATCAGCATTTGACATCGTAGAGGTCTCCAGTTCGAGTCTGGATATACCTACCAATATATATCAAGGACTTATAAGCAAATCAGACGCTTATAGGTCCTTTTTTTTGGTGCATTGGGTGCATTCAAAGTTGGCAAAACTGGCAGAAAATGGCAATATTTACGTCAAATTTTCGACAAGATGAAAATACCAAAACCAAGAAAAAGAGGCGAGACTTACACAATAACAGTCTCATATCAGAATCAAAGATATTATTGCACACGTGATACCGTAGCAGAGTGTGAGTAGTGGGCAGCCCTTAAATTGGTTGAACTAAAAACTCAAACCCAAATTGAATCGGGTGAACTGAAGCCTAAATACCAATTCCGTGATCTAAACAATAAATACTTTGAAGATGTTGGCCAATGGAATAAATCAAAATCATCCTTGGCATGGATTAAGGGCCAGTATAAAAACTTTGAGATGAAATTTGGTGCTTTAGCACAGAAGTCTATTTATGACATCACACCAAAGGATCTAACAGGCTGGCGTAACAATCGACTTACTCAAGTTGGTGAAAACACTGTCCTGAAAGAAATATCACATTACAGTGCTATGTTTACCTTTGCTCAAAAGGAATTGTTTCTTCTAGAAGAAAATCCATGGATGCAAATGACAAAACCCAAAAAGCCTAAAGCACGTACACGTCGAATACATCCATCTGAAGTAGCTCTGATGTTGAAAGTATTAAATTATGAAATGGGTACAGTTCCAACACTGATATACGCTGAATTATCAGGAGACTTTCCCTTGGGAGATTCTAGGCAGCCAACTTATAAAAGTCTTCGGCCATTTGATTTGGTGTCTTAAAACCCAAACCCTTTTGAATTCTTCGATGATTATAAAATAACTCAATGTATTTTATAATATCTGCTTTGGCTTCTTCTCTGGTTTGATAGTTGTAATGATGCACTAACTCATTTTTCAGTATTCCCCAAAAGCTTTCAATCGGTGCATTATCGTAACAGTCTCCGC
>CAACWC010000232.1_pt1 | contig 32282 bp, 26 predicted proteins | sample 2275511 | NCBI WGS metagenome assembly CAACWC01 (sample SAMEA5312443, study PRJEB27640) | indoor metagenome | biome: indoor environment; feature: controlled; material: polymer antistatic dissipative epoxy resin | place: Italy | collected 2014-05-27 | reverse complement strand
ATCAGTTTGAACGGCGTATTGTGCTCTTCTTCCCAGTAACGACGTTTAATTTCTAATGACTCAATAACATGAGCTTTATTCAGATCCTTGCTGTAAAGAGTGTCAAGGGCTATAGAAAACTTACCAAAATCAACTAAAAAATCTGATGATAGGGTAAAAGGTATATAGTCAACCGATACTTTTTTCATTCGGAAACGAGAACAGATGGAGTTAAGATCATAGATATCCAAAGGATAATGTTCGCGAATATCTGTAACGTTCTGATTCCAGTCAAGCAGTAAAAAGGTAGATAGCTCTAGATCAGAAAACAAGTGGTGAAGACGTTGACTCACACGACCTTGTACTCTATGAGAGCGACCAATTGAACTGAAGTTTTGAACAGTTTTACAAGGTTTATAATCGCGTCCATGGCCCTGGCCATACCCTTCTGTTACTAGTTCTTCATAGTTTTTTATAATTTTTGCCATACAGAAGACCTGTGGATTTTGGTGGATAATTAATCATATCTGAATGGGGGTAATTTTGTATTTAGCAAAAACATACAAACTTAAATATATCTATATACAAACAAAATTTTATAATTTTTATTTAATTATTCTTTTAATTCATTAACTTAATAATTAATATGGTATTTTAATACTCAATTAATGAGTTTAAAAAACGTTAATGATAGGCAAAAGTATTCAAATTACATCTTAGTAAACATCGTTGCATATTCTTATGTAAACCAACTGCATATTCAGACTCAAACCCGACCATTCATTCTGGTTCATAGTAAAATGTTTATTTTCTATTCCAAATATTTTAGAACAAAATATGTAAATTTGGATCTTAAAGTACTACCTTAATCTGCTATAATTTGTACATCATTATGATGTACAAATTGGTGGAAAATATGGCTAACTTAGCAACAGAACGAATCAATGTTCGTTCAACCGTAGATGCAAAGATTGTAATTGAGCAAGCTGCGAATTTATTGGGTCTTAGTGTGAGTTCCTTTATGATCCAATCCTCATTTGAACGAGCAAAAGAATTACTTAAATCTAATCACGAGTTAAAAGTAAATAATGCTGATCGTGATATGTTAATGAATTTGCTTGAAAATCCGCGCCCTGCAAATGATGAGATGAAAAATTTAATGAGTTTATTGGATGAAAATTGAGGTTTTACAAGCCCATCATCAGAAAAAATCATTTAATTGTGGGCAAGATGATTTAAATAAGTTCATAAAACAATACGCATCCCAACATCAGAAATCAGGAACAAGTAAAACCTATGTTGCTATTGATGATGATGCACAGGTGAGGGGGTTTTATTGTCTATCAAGTACCTCTATAGGATTTGATGGGGTTGATGCTGTTCTCACTAAACGATTACCTCGTTATCCCTTACCTTGTGTGGTTGTGGGTCGCTTTGCCGTTGATCAAGCAGCACAGGGGCAAGGAGTTGGAAAAGTACTTTTAGCACATGCTCTTAAACAAGTTTCAAAAGTTGCTCAAATTATTGGTGTTAATTTTGTTGTAATACATGCTAAGGATCAAAAAGCTATGAAGTTTTATCAGCGGTTTGGCTTTATCTCATTAACATCAAATCCATTAACATTAATATATCCAGTGAATGAAATACCTCATTTTAAATAAGGTGGGCTGCTAGCTAGTAACAGGAATAGCTAATAGACTTATTCAGAGTTTGCACATAGTTCCTTATCCCTTATTTTGCTTTATGACCAAATACTGCGTCTAATTATGGTAATTTAATTAAGTTTGTTTTATTTTTGATCATAAGTTGTTGATATATATTATTCATTATTTTTCAATTTTAAAATTAAGTTTGTATTAGAATTTGGTATCCTTAATTTTAGATGAAATTAAGTTTGTATTAAGTATCGGGTTCTTCCACTTTAAAATACGAATTCTTGCTCAGAAAGGTGAAGCATACTTTAAATAAAAATGAAATGTTTTCAAGATGAGGTCAAAAAGGGATGCTTTTTGAATCTAGGGTGAGATTTTTATATATCTATATTGTTGAATATATTAGTAATAATTTTATATTTCTGGTGTGATTCTAATTTGAATTTATTTATATTAAAAACCCTGTAGACTTGGTGAAGAATCACTGGGTCTACAGGGTAGGGTTTCGTTCGTTTACTTCATTAATATCCAAACTTAAATAATTAAATCTAAACTTAATTATTTGATACAAACTTAATTATACGAACACAGCTGGATGTGTTTGAACAATAAAGTTGTAAACTTGTGGTCTAATAAAATCAATAAGTTAAAAATTTCATAAAATTAAATTTTTACATTAAAGTCTTAAACTTAGTTCAAGACTTTATTTTTTCATTTAACATTATAGTTATAAACTACAGGGTTTAATTTTTGCTTAGTATTGAAATCCACAAAAACGCAAATAGTTTATGAAAGTATAAAATCTTCGTTCAGCTGTGTTTTGCTCTCCAGGGTATAAATTAATAAACCACTGTTTTAATTGGCTTTGAGATGGAGGAGGTGTTTGACTTTGGGTAAACTGGATGGCAGCGGCGAATACTGGCAAGTTCCGAATAGCTGAATCCATATATTGATCTTGTTGCGACTTATTGAAAGTAACAAAATTTTGCCCAATAGGAGTCAAAATAGTATGGTTATTTCTAATTAACTCGACTAATCCCAGCTTTTCAGCAGCTAATCTATAGTAACGTCCTTGACGTCCATTTGAATCAACCCCGATATAATTTTCCATAGCATCATCAGTATGGTGTCCATTATGTACGGCAAAGGGAACTAACATTACTTTTTCAATATCATCAGCTTGCAGAAAATTACTTGTATCTATAACTGTCACGTCTAATACCCTATGAATAAATATTCTTGAACTTTGTTGTTATCACTGGAGTTGGCATTTTTGTTGCCAATTGAATAACGATAATCTATTGGGATTACCTCTACATGATACTTATATTTTGACATAATCGCCAACATTTCATCTAGTGTGGGTAGACTATTTGATGAATAAGATACTATAAGTATGTCATTACGGAACCGCTTAAATAATAGATCAAAGGCTTCCGTTGCACCTTTACGAGAAGAAAAAGGAGTTGGGTACGATTTAAACTTTTTTGTAACAGTATGTTCTTGTATTTCAACACCTTGCCAATCTCGGGCCAAACCTTCTACAAAATGATATCGGCGAACATATTCATTATCTGATAATGGTGAATAGTAAGGTGGGTCAATGTAAACGAGTTTATTTCCTTGATGCTTTAATGTCATCGCATCTCCGAGGCGAGCTTTATTTTGCTGACCATTATCAAAGACTGAGGCATTAATCATATTTACTGCATCTAAAAATTGATCTCGAAACGACATTGATAAGTCCTTACGCCCATCGTCATAACGATAGCCAACATAGGTAAAAATACCTCGTGGTCGTTTCTTCAAGCAAGCACGCATTAATGCAGACATAGCAATTGCTTTCTTATATGGATTTTTTATAGTTTTAATATTGGCTCTAAGAATATCTATTAATTTATTATCATCATCAGAAAAATATAAGTCTTTAAACTTAGTTTCTACAAATGAATCATTGGGCCCTTTTGATTCAAGTAATGATAAGGTTTCTTCAGAGGTCAAAACAATATTATTATTCTCAATCATTGCTTTAGCAAAAACAGATGCCATAGTCATGTAATCATTACTAATAACGGTTTTACCATATGATTTAAACATATACCCAACAATGCCCGAACCTGAAAATAAATCTACCGCTGTGTCAAACTCAAATTGAGAAGCAACACCCCAGATCTCAGATAATAATTTATTCTTAGAACCCATATAGCGAGTAGGAGGATATAATTTTATTTGTTCAGATAAGCTTTCAGGAACTATACGAATATCAAATCGAGGTTTTGGTGGAATTGTCACAATAACATCTTCCCCAGTGCGTCGTTTACCATTGCATGAAATATAACGTTTAGTTTGAACTACTTCTATTGGGAATTTTCTATATTGTTCATGTACTAAAGGGTGGTTTGAATTTGTTAGGATGATATGACAACCCAATTCATGTATGCGCTGGACTTCGGCAGCCAATTCTGTGTGATCCTCTTCATAGAATTGCTCTTTGGTATAGCGTTGGAAATCTGCATATTCAGAAATAGGTAAATATGGAGGATCTAAAAATATAAAGTCTCCAGGCTGAGCTTGTTTCCTTAATACGTCTTTATAATCTCCACAAATAATAGTAGTGTCTTTTAGTATTATTGATGCAGCTCTTAAAGCTTCTTCATCTATTATTTTAGGATTTTTATACTTTCCGAAAGGAACATTAAATTGTCCCTTTTTGTTAACCCTATACAGTCCATTAAAACAAGTCCGATTTAAAAATATAGTTCTTGCAGCAGCTTCTACATTAGGTAGTTTTTTCCAATCTTGACTACGAACAGCATAAAAAACTTCTTCTGTATTTTGATACTGCTTTAACTGATCTAAAATTCCATCTACATCATCTGCTACAGATTGATAGAGATTTACTAACTCTGGATTACTGTCTGCAATTATCCCATTGCTTGGCTTTAAAGCAAAAAAGAGGGCTCCACCACCAAAAAAGGGTTCAATATATCGACCATATTTCTTTGGTATTTTAGGGGTAATTTCTGTTAAAAGTTGAGTTTTCCCCCCAGCCCATTTCAATAGAGGGCGGCAATTTATTACTTTCTCTTGATAGAGTATTTCATTTTTTTTAGCTAACACGATGTTACTCCATTGGTAAAACTATTTGTTTACTGCCACCAAATTTTCCTTTAGAGGCACCACCACGTGGTTTCTTTGGTTCTATCTCAATCTCATTAAAAACTGCACGGAAATCCAGTTTGTTATCGGCCATTACAGCCATAAGCGTTGCAATGATTGCTAGATGAGATGGTACAACCCCTTTTTTTGAGCAATTGGTCACAGCATTACTGCTCATCTTTACCAATTCAGCAAACTCTCCTGTCGTAAGACCTGCCTTACCAAGTTGGCGTCGAAATTCAATGTAATCCATACAATTCAATCAACACATGTTTTAATTATTTTAACACATTAAAATATTAAATAAAATAATTAATTTATTTAATTTATAAATAATAAAATGTGTAAAACACATAAATTTATGTGTTTTATTGTGGGCTTAGACAAATATTTATTGGAAAGTGGACAGTTAAATGTTGCTTTAAAATAATATTCTATTAGTCAAAATAGACTTTGTATGGAGTTGTTCTTAAATTGAATACTATTCAAATAGTATGTATACAAATCTAATTTCATATTTTTTAACTTATTTTTATTATTTGATTTTATCTACTTTGACGTGAAGTTCGGTCTCAGAAGTTATTACTTAATTTATAATTTACTCATTTGTTATCAAAAATAATTAGTTTGTTATAAATTCGACTAGCCCAACTTTCTAAATCTTCAATGGCGATTTGTTGTCCATGTTCTTCAAGACGGGGGTGATTAAATCTGACTTGCTGAACTGCTATTTTTTTGATGAAGCTATGCGGCCAATTGAGTGTTTTTTGAATCACAAATTTACGAATTTTTTCATAATCCTCTTCCCAGCAGTTCATATCTTTTATTATTAATAATTGTGTTGAAAGGCGAGTTGCATTATCGGATGTATCAACTTCCAGTAAAATGAAATGCTGGCCTTGATGCAGAAAATGTACTTCAGCAATACAGCGTGGATTATTATCGGACTTTAAATGTTTGGTAAATCCCTCTACTTCAGGTAGAACTTTTAAAGTCAGTGAATATTGAATTCCATACTTTTCTTCAAGTTTATAAAGCATCTTTATAAAAGCTGAGAAGCGATCTAGATATAAATGAGCATCATCGGTCTGATCCTCAGAACCCTCAAAATCACCAGCTTTAACTGTGCCACCAATTCCTGGCTCATCTGCATTCACATCACCAATTAACTCATCAATATACTCTTGGGCATCATCCACGATAACAGCATTTTTTGAGCCAGTTTTATCTGCGACTTTCCCTGTTTCAAACGGGTCATCAAAATCAAGTAAAGTGGTTGGACCATCTACAATAGTAGGCTTATTACTAGGCGTTGCTTCTTCCTCATCATTCAGTTTGGGTTCTGCATGATTCGGCTTTGGTGGTATGGTACTGGTATTACCCGATTTTTTTGAGGCTTTAGAAAATTTATCATGATGAAAATAAACAGGCTTATCAATATGGGTGGAGAGCCCAGAAAAGCCAATGATTTCATCTATCTTAAATGTATTGGTTAACCTGTCGTAATAACCATGTGCCTCGATGTTTACGTCTGTTAAATTGGGTGGAATGAAACTAAAGTTCCATGTTCTTACCGTATTATTAATGCTTTCAAAAGCTTGGCACTGTTGAGCGATGCTTTCATATGAAGCTCTTATATTTTTATTTAGAAGTAGATATGCAAGGAATCGACGAAACCCTGGTTTATTAAAATGAGAAGTTGCAAGTGAACCTTCACATGATGGAAGAACATTAATTAGGTAATGATCAGTCTTGCTCTGAATATCAAAGTCTTGTGCCAGCACATTCAACTCAAGCGCAGATCGAGTGAGATAAGCATTTTGGAAGAAGAAAGCTCTGGCTAACTCAAGCTGTGGCAATTGAATATGGACTTGCTTAACGGTTTGTGCTTCATTTGAAAAGGTTGCCAGAGCATCAAACCCAAAAAAGTGAAATTTTGATTTAGATTGGGCAAAAGACATCCACTCTGCTGGTAAGGGACATCTAAATTTTAGGTGAAATCCAGACTTTCTATGTTCATTTTTGGTGGAGTTGATAATTCGACGTTTAGCCAGCAAATGCATGTGGGAAAAAGAGGTGTTATATTTTGCTTTAGAGTCTTCAGACTCTCCCCACAGATTAATAAACCAGGGTTTATCATTATATCTAAATAGGTGTCCTATACCTGTAATCAATGTATCTAAAGGGAGGCGTTTAATGTGCATAAGTCTTCTTCTCACAAATTATATTTAGGAAAATTTGGGCTTCTTGAGTAATCCTTTCTTTACTTAATCCTGCAAGTCGTAATATTCGCCATCTATCTTTAGTACTGGATTCTGTATAACCAAGCCTGATCATGGCATGGGTAATTCTCCGTATTTGATAAGCCATTGTATCTTCAGAATAAGCTGAAAGAAATTTGGAGCTTAAAGGCAGTTGTTGCAAATGTTTGGAAATGGAATTTCCTTTGGATAACTGATTGAGAAACCAACTCTTTGACATTCTTGGACAAGCTAAGTCATCATTTGAACGATATAAAACTTTGAATAATTCTTTGGTTATTGAAAAATCACGGATAGACCAATTTATTTTATTTTTTCGGGCTTGAGGTTGTGATAAATGTCCTGAATTAAATGTCAGTAGCCAATTTTGATCGTTTCTATATAGCCACATATAAGTTGCCGAACCTGATTTAATATTACGGCCAGCCTTTACACCATGAAGTTGTACGATATCTTGCCATTTTTGTCTCATCTCCTCTGTTTTTATAGGAGGAATATTATCAGTAGAAATAGTTCGTTTTACAAAATATGGGGTTGCTGAAATAGAGCTGACATATTGCATAATTTCTTTAGGTGACATTTTGGGTATAAATGAAGACCAGACAATACAATGTTCCAAGAAACTAAAGGCTTTGCGGTGTTTTCTGAAAATAGATTTAAGCCATGAAGTATCTTGTTGGTGGTCAATACTTAAATTCTTAGAACGAAGATAACCAAGATTAAAATTTTTAATCACTTGCTCATAAGTTTGCTCATGACAAACATGATTCCCTCTACGGAAATTCTTTGCATCAGCCATTTCCAGATAAAATTTAGTCCATTGTTCATGGCTTGGCGATGGTTGAGGATCGAGTTGTAATAACTCCACAGCCATTTGCCCTAGTATGAAGTCTTCCTTGTAATAGGAATGAGCGGAGTCTTGAGTTTGATTTGGTAATAAGGGCAAGAATAGATGCCGATGCTGTTGTTGAATATAATCCTGAGACAGAAGTGAACAATTGTGTTTCAGGCAGATTGAAAGGTTGGGTAGAAACCAGGCTCTATTCCAGAAATACTCTCCATAAGTTTCTCGTTGCTGCTGTATGCAGATTGGACAGTAGTGGAATTTGGTGTTGTTGGGGACTCTGGAAGCATTCAGACCAAGCATAAGATGAATAGAGCCAGATGCCTGCTCAGCCATTAAAGTGATTGCCTTTTGTCGATGGGACTCCTGAACAAAAGGTGCATATAAGCCAAACATCGTATGTTTGTAAATCAGGTCTATTAAACTAAAACAGCCAGTTCGCTCTAATAAATGTACGATAGCATTTAAATGACTGGGTAAGTCTATGGTAGCAACGACTTTTCTATCTTGGTAAACCTCATCAAGTAACTGTTTTGGACTTTGAATGCCATGGTGTAATCCAGCACGGGCGATGGTACTGTAAATCAGCTCATCAGGAAGCGGTGTTGGAAAATTCCACATGATTCTTACCCCATACTATGACAACAGGTCTGACATTTGCAAAATTAAACCTTGATGGTCTAATTGGGTATAAATACTTTCTGGGCTGGTTGGGTTTATCGAAAAAATATGCCGAAGATCAGTATCTTCTAGCTCATTCCATTGTTTTAAGCTAATCCGTTGGTTTTTCTTTTTGGTTGCTGGTGCCTGTGACGGTGTATTGTCTGTCTCCATTGCTTGAACAATAGCAGCCAAGAGCTGTTGTCTAGATATTTGAGGTTTTAACGCTACAATTTTTTGAATGGCAAAGATGATGGAGTCTGATGGGAATTCATCTTTTAGCATCAGATATACACGTCGTTGATCATCATTACTCAATTGTTTTAAGGCTTGGTCTTCTTCGGATTCAACGGTAGATGCGGAGATTTTCTGAATAAGATGGATGATTTTCTTATCCATATCGGGTACAGCAAGATCTGAGAATTGAGCGATTCTTTCAGGTATACCTGAACGTAATGCGCTGAGCATAGGATGTACAAGTTTCAGCTCATCTTCATAAACACGTTTCAGCAGCTCTACAGTAATCGTTTCTGCTCCCGTTGCGAGGGCACGTAACTGAGCCAAAATAAAAAGTTTTACTACAATATCGAGAATACCTTGGCTCAAATCAAACCAGGTATCTCGAATCTCATCACTTAAGATAGGGTCTCTTTTCTGCAAGTACTGCAACTTCCAAAGTGTATTGGTAAATGCTATCCACTCAGGGTTTTGACTCTTCTGATCAGGTAGGTATTGTGGGATTGGATTCCAAAAGATAGATCCCAGACCAGCAGCACGTCGACTGGAACGTAGATCAAGATCAAAGATGTCTCTAGCTTTAGGTGTACCCACGAACAGCACAGGAATACCAATGGTATTGGTCATGGTGACAAAGAAGTTCAGCATTTTCTCTGAACCGCCAGACTTTGCCCGACTCAAATGTTGGATTTCATCAATGACTAACAGGCCTAAGGCAAACATATTGGCTGTTTGTGCCATGAGGGCAAGCATGGTTTCTACGCCATGTCTTTTCATCCCATACTTTTTCTCATAATTTGAACCAATGATTTTATCAATTGCTCGGAAAAAATTGAGACAAAGTTCTTTGAGTGAACCATCATGCGAGCAATCTATCTTTAAATAGACGATCTGATGGCGATTTAATGTTGGGTGAAAAATGACTTGAGGATATGTGTTTAGTATTCTTCGTAAAGAGGTCGTTTTACCACTACCTGAACAGCCAATGATGGCCATGCTATGAGCAGTGGATTCAGTTTCATCAAAGCGTTTGGCATTCAGATCACGTGTTTGCAATCTTTCATAACCATTTTGCAGGTGTTGTTGCAACTTTCCTGTGTTTGGATTACGTCCAACATACCCTCCACGAATCATGAGAGAAATACGTTCACTCAGTAACATATGCATTGCTAAAGGCTGAAAAAAGGAACCTGTGATCTGATGGATATTATGGGCACGAATGACTCTTTTTTGCTTTAGATCATCAAGTGTAGGCGTTACTTTTGAGATAAGATTTTTTGTATCTTCAAATGGTTCTTGAATAGGTGGTAGGGCCTCAATGAAAGGATTGTCTTTATAAGCATGAACACCTGTGTCCTGATATTCTGCATTTCTTATTATATGATTTGTCATGACTGATCATCCTCATCATCAAAAAGACCTGGAACGAACTGCGGATAGTTTGATTCATCTTGTTTTGGCTTAAATGAAATAATGGTTCCTTGATCTTTAGGGTGTTTATCAGGTTTTAAGGAAGTATTTGATAATTTCTCATTTTCACGAACAGACTTTTTATTCGATTTTATTTCAGATAAACGCTGGCGATTGGATACACCAGAGTTGGTCGCCATTTTTTTTGCTTCAGCAATGGTGTCACGAATAAATTGATCCAGCTCTCTACGAGCAGCTTTGCTATTATCCTTTTCAATCGCATGTAGATTTTTTTCTTGATCTTGTATCTCCCACACTTGCCAAAATGACATACCCGCAAATTGACGACTTTTGGTTGATAAAGAGCATTCCCAATAGATCGTACTATCATGTTTTGGGAATAAATATATCTTATCTACACAGCTTGGATCGTAGGCCGCTTGGAGATCCTGTGGGCGAGTGACTTCTTTACTACGATGTAACCAGCCTTCTCTGAGTATTTCTGATCCAATGTAATACAGGCCCCATAAATTGACACCAGAAGTGGAAATGGAAACTTTCTTGCGAGGTAGTATCATGATTCGCAATGTATCTGGATCTACAGTACGAAGATGGCCTGTACGATTTTGAATTCCCCAGTTCCATATGTGTAATGGAATAGACGGTAAGTCTGGAGGAAAATCTGCATCTCTGTCATAAGTATCCAATACATGATACTGATTACGATAAAGTATTGTCTTTATGATCATTTTGGCAAAGGCAGAAATAGGTAAAACCGCATCAAGACGGTAATCACTTTCGCCATGTTTTTGAATACGATTTCCTTTAACTACTCCAGGAGCATAAGGTTTGAATTCTGCCTGTAATGTTCCAAAATAGCGTTCAACAATACCTTTTGCATCTCCTCGATAAGCAGGTGCATTTTCAATACGAACATTATAACCATGTACTAAGCGTTCGACCTGATGACTCATCATTTCACCACGGTCAGCAAGAATGGCATCAGGTAAACCTAGGGTTGGCCATTGTTCTGGCTCGATATCAATTCCAAGCAATTTGCATAAACTAACTTTATCACTGCAAGCATTTACAATCGCCTGCATGGCAACAACATAGGATGGATTATGAAATCCGATATAGAATCCCACGACCATTCTGCTGAAAACGTCAACCACTACATATAGGATCGGACGACCTAGAATCTTGCTTCGATCATCATCAGCAACTAAATAAATGTCGGCAATAGTTGCATCAATTTCATAACGACTACCAGGCCCAAGCGTATTTGCTGTAGCAGTTCCACTTAATGGCCGTATATCTTTTTGAAAACTTAATACAGGAGTTCTGGTTTCTATTCTTTGTGGAAGTTCATATTCACGTTTGTAGAAATGGTCAAATTGTCTACGTGTTGGAATATCTGCCTGTTTTATATGTGGGTAATGTTGAACAAAGAGTTCCTCAAATTGACGATGAGCAGATGTGATATTAATTTTCTTGTCATTTAATAATTCAGATTCAACTATTAATCGAAAGAGCCTTTCAATTTCTGGCGTAATTTTAATACCTGTTCCATTGCCAAATTTACGCTTTGCTCCCGATTTTTTAGAACCTGCTAAGGTTCTTGGCTTTCCTGGTGCACCAGCGTTTCTATAATCTGGCAATAAGGCATTTGGAATTTGGCCTCTTTGCCAATAGCGGCGTAGGTATTTGTATATCGTTGCCTTAGTTGCGATATTTGTCTGTTCTACTAAACGAACCCGTTTAGCTCTAATCTCTTCATTAAAACAGCCTGTGTCATATACGATTGGTTCAATAATTTGGTAAGCCTGAGCACGTTTTTCAAAAGCGACTGAGTTTACGGGTGGCTCTATAGACTTAAGATATTCACAAGGGTCTGAGCTTCTAAATAAGCGTTTTTCATCAATCCATTGTGAAAGTTGTTCTTCAAGAACTAAAGTTGGAACTCCTTTGGCTTCTTCCATATTAATCCATATGATTTCGCCAGATTGAAAGAATAAAATCCGGTAGTGGCTTTCATCAAATTTAACGACCTCATTGATTTGCCACATAAGACACCTCTAAATCAAACACTAAGTCAGACCCTTTTAATTTCTGGAATGGCTGTTGGATATCAAATTTAATTAAACGATTTGCTATAAGTGTTCTTAAATATTGTAGGGTCGTTCCAGCTGTAGTTTTTTCCTGAATATCAATCTCTTTACAGAGTTTAATGATAGAAATCCCTGGTTTTTTTAAAAAATAATAAGAAATTGTATGTAGGCTATCCCAGATATCAGGCTCTAAATGTTCAGTAATAAAAGGGCTCAACCATTCAAGATTTTTTCGGGCAGTTGTGGGAATATTTTGTTCCGTCACAATACTCCATGGGATTTCTTTAACCTCCCAGTATCGACGTTCAATTTCGAGTTTTTCAATTGTTCTTTCTTTGATGAGTTCTTTTAATGGTTTTACCTGAATAACGAATTGAGGTTTTTTCTTATCATTTGTATCAATCAGAAAATCGGAAGTCATAACCTGTTCCGAGCCTTGTATGCTGGGATGTCTCAAACCATGCTCTAAACAGATTTCTTTTGTGTCGTCTAGATTCAAGGGAAATTGTTCCCGAATATCCTGAACAAAACTAGACCAATCTAAAATCAAAAAAACATACAGTTCCAAATTAGAAAGTAAATGATGAACTCTTTGCGTTTTATGAGAGTAGATACGATGAGAGACCCCACGAGAGGGTACATCCTGAATAGTCAGCCATGGTTGGTAATCTTTTCCCATACCTTGTCCACGACCGCTTTTTATTCTTTTGCTAATTTGTTCTTGTGTGAAGAATCTCGGTGCTCTACTCATAGAAAAACCCAGCCTACTTTTTAATCAGTATAGCTGGGTCTATCTGGTTTACAACTTTAATGTCTAGTTTAGAACTATATTGTTACAGTTTAGAACTTTAATGTTCAGTTTAAAACTATATTGTCTAAACACACTGGAAGTCAGCCCTTTAAAAGTTATTATTCAACAGTTACAGATTTAGCTAAGTTTCGAGGCTGATCGACATCGGTTCCTCGAAGTACAGCAACATGATAGGACAAGAGTTGCACGGGAACGCTATAAACAATCGGAGCCAATACAGGGCTGATGCTTGGCACATAGACCACATGCTGGCGGTCTTTGGCTTGGATGCCACTGTTTTCATCGGCAAAGACAAAGAGCTCGCCGCCACGCGCTTGGACTTCTTCCATATTGGATTTGAGCTTATCGAGCATGTCATCTTGCGGTGCGAGAATGACCACAGGCATCTCATTATCAACTAAAGCAAGTGGACCATGTTTAAGTTCGCCAGCGGCATAGCCTTCTGCATGAATATAAGAAATTTCTTTCAGTTTCAATGCGCCCTCAAGTGCGATTGGGAAGTGAGTTCCACGACCAAGAAACAAGCAATGTTGTTTCTCTACAAACAGTTCAGAGAGGCGGAGAATCTCAGCATCATTTCGTAAAGTATCTAAAATGACTTTAGGTAAGTGCCAAAGCCCAGCGGTAATCTCAGCCACTTGTTGGGTGGAGATACGATTTTTAATCGTCCCCATTTTGAGTACCAATAACATGAGCGCTGCAAGCTGTGTGGTAAATGCTTTGGTGGATGCAACACCAATTTCAGGACCTGCCAGAGTTAATAAGCTATGGTTGGTTTCACGTACCATGGAAGATGTTGCGACATTGCAAATGGTCATCGTAATGATGTCTAAGCCTTTTGCTGTAGCACGCTTTTGAGTATCACGTAGTGCAGCCAAGGTATCCGCCGTTTCACCAGACTGAGAAATACAGACATATAGGGTATTGTTGACAATCACTGGCGTGCGATAGCGAAATTCACTCGCGATTTCCACTTGGCAAGGTAAATCAATGAGCTGTTCAAACCAATATTTTGCAATCATACCCGCATGGTAACTGGTACCACAGGCAATGATTTGGATTTGCTGAATTTGAGATAAATCTGCAACAGCATTTGCAAGGAAATCTTCACGTAGGGCGTTGCCATTTAAGGCTTGTGAAATGGTTTGTTGAATCGCTTCAGGCTGCTCATAAATTTCTTTGAGCATGTAGTGCTTATATTCGCCTTTTGATGCATTGCTGACGGTCGCATCTAACTCTTTTACTGGACGATGAACCAATTGACCATCAACAAAGATTTCAATGCTATTGCGAGTGAGACGCGCAATATCACCTTCTTCGAGATAAATAAATCGGTTGGTAATCGGAAGCAGCGCCAATTGGTCTGAGCTGATAAAGTTTTCACCAATACCCACGCCAATGACCAAAGGTGAACCTTCACGCACGGTAATCAGTTCATCTGGATAATCCGTATGTACGATACCGAGAGCATAAGCCCCTTTAAGCTTTGGCACGACTTGTTTGACTGCTTCAAGTAAACTTGGCGTTGACTTCAATGCATCATGAATCAAGTGTGCAACCACTTCGGTATCAGTCTGCGAAGTAAATACATAGCCTCGCGCTTCTAGATCACCTTTGAGTTCTTGATAGTTTTCAATAATGCCATTATGTACGATAGCAACATTGCCTGAAATATGCGGGTGTGCATTATTTTCAGTTGGTTTGCCATGGGTTGCCCAGCGAGTATGTGCAATCCCTAATGAACCGATAATCTGTGATTCTTCAACCGCCCCACCCAGATTGGCTACTTTGCCGACGCGACGTTCACGTAGAACATGGCCTTGGTTAATGAGAGCTAAGCCCGCAGAGTCGTAACCACGATATTCTAGACGCTTTAAACCTTCGATGAGGATATTACTAATATTACGTTCTGCAACGCCACCGACGATACCACACATAACAAATTCCTCTTATTTCTTGATCTTTTGCGGACGTTGGTAGTTTTCTTTCGTAAACTGCTTAGAACGTTCTACCGCTAAACTATTTTCTTCGACATCGCGGGTGATGGTTGAGCCAGCCCCGACAGTTGCGCCGTTGCCAATGGTGACTGGAGCAACCAAAGCACTATTTGAACCAATGAAGGCATGATCGCCAATGATGGTTTTAAATTTGTTTGCACCATCATAGTTACAGGTAATGGTCCCTGCACCAATGTTAGAGCCACTGCCCACTTCAGCATCACCCAAATAAGTAAAGTGGTTGGCTTTAGACCCGACACCGACCGTTGAGTTTTTGACTTCCACAAAGTTGCCAATATGTACCTCAGCCGCGAGTTTGGCACCTGGGCGTAAACGGGCAAAAGGTCCAATCTGTGCATCTTCACCGACCATAGCTTGATCAAAAATACTATACGGTTGAACTTTGGTACCTGCCGCGATCTTGGTATTTTTAATGATGCAGCCTGCGCCAATTTCTACATGGTCACCGAACTCACATTCGCCTTCAATGATGACATTGATATCAATACGTACATCTTGTCCAACGACTAAGTTACCACGAAGATCAAAGCGACTAGGATCAATTAAATGCACACCTTGTTGCATGAGCTTTTTGGCTAGATCCGCTTGGAATTGGCGTTCTAACGCTGCCAGTTGAATACGGTCATTGACCCCTTCAACTTCGAATGCCTGTTCGGGCTCAACTGAGGCAACTGTCAAACCATCAGCCAATGCCATTGCTACAATATCAGTCAGGTAATATTCACCTTGCGCATTGTTATTGCTGAGTTTAGGCAACCATTCGTGCAATTTGGCATTGCTGACACAGTAAATACCTGTATTGAACTCTTTGATTTGGCGCTGTTGCTTTGTTGCATCTTTATGTTCAACAATCGCCTGAATCTGACCATTCTCACGGACGATACGACCATAGCCTGTTGCATCATTCACAGTAAGTGTGACTAGGCCGATACCCGTTTGGCTCGATGCATCTAATAGTTTTTGTAGCGTATTCTGGGTAATGCAAGGCACATCACCAGAGAGAATGAGGGAAATACCATCTTGAGGTAAAACGGACAGGGTCATTTGTACCGCATGCCCAGTACCGAGTTGTTCTGCTTGTTCAACCCATTTAATGTCTTGATCTGCAAAAGCTGTTTGAACCCGATCGCCACCGTGACCATAGATCGTAATGATGTTTTCAGCGTGGATTTTTTTTGCTGTTTCAATCACATGACCGAGTAAAGGACGCCCTGCAAGTGGTTGTAGCACTTTGGGTAACGTCGAACGCATACGCGTTCCTTTACCTGCAGCAAGAATAATAACAGTCGTTGACATGTTCTAATCCTAAAAATGGCCTAGGCCACGGTGAAATAAAAATAAAGCCCAATACAAAGTGCGGCCCAAAGACCAGCAATAATGTCATCAAGCATGATGCCGAAACCACCATCGACTTTTTGGTCAATGACACGGATTGGCCAGGGTTTCCATACGTCAAATAAGCGGAATAAGGCAAAACCAAGCAACAGCCACAGCCAATTCATTTGCCCTAAATACAGTACAGGCAAGAAAGTGATGGATTGGCCTGCAAATTCATCCCATACGATACGTCCATCATCATGTACTCCCATGACTTTGGCGGTATGGCCGCAAATATAAATGCCGATCAGAGACATGAAAATGATGGCAATAATGGTGTTGGATAAGTCAATTGCAAGCCAGATTGGGACGAACAGCAGTGCAAAGGCTGAACCAAATGTTCCTGGTGCTTTGGGTGCTAGTCCTGAGCCAAAACCTACACCGCAAAACACGATGAAACGGTCGTACCCAGACATCTGACGAAAGAGGATAGGAGGCTTATGCAAAGTGTTGATATCCAGTAAATTGCAATGAATGGTCTAAGCCATTTTGTTGAAAACGTAGACCGCTTTGAGCGTCAACTTTTCCAATCACGTTGATCTTAGTATGGTTTTGTTGTTGCAAAAGTTTTTCATAATTCTGCGGACTTATTGTAAAGCATAATTCATAGTCATCGCCACCCGCCAAAGCATATTGCCATTGTTGTTCTCGTGTTAAATCTTGTAGAGCGATGTTGATGGGCAATTGATCAAGTTGTAGGGTCGCGCCCACATGGGATGCTTTTAAAATATGACCGAGATCTTGTGCTAAGCCATCCGACACATCAATCATACTGTGCGCTAAGCCTTTGAGTGCTTGGCCCAGTTCACAGCGTGGGGTAGGGTAGTCCAAACGTTGTTGCAGAGGGTGGCCTAAGTGTTGCAGTGCAAAGGCGGCATCACCAACCGTACCACTAACACAAATCAAATCACCCACTTGAGCGGCGGAGCGGGTAACAGCTTGCCCGATATCGACCCAACCCAGTGCAGTCACGGAAATAGTGAGATGTGGACTTTGGGTGGTGTCTCCACCAATTAAACTCACGCCAAATTGATCGCAACAATCATATAGGCCCTGACTAAAGCCTTTGAGCCAGTCATGATCAATTTGGGGTAAGCTCAAGGCCAGTAAAATACTCTGAGGTTTCGCGCCCATTGCGGCGATATCAGATAAATTGACCGCGACAGATTTCCAGCCAATCGCATGTGGGCTGGTATCAAGCGGGAAGTGACGTCCAGCAACCAAGGTATCGGCACAAATGACCAATTGTTGCTGCGGTGGTGGGGTGAGCAAGGCTGAGTCGTCGCCGACGCCTAAATCGACAGAATGAGGGCTCTTACGATTAAAATAGGTATCAATGATCGAAAACTCAGCCATACAACAAATCTACTACTGTGAGTTCGCTTGTTGCTTTTCTGCTGCACGTAAAGTTGTTGCTAAACGATCTAATACACCATTGATGTATTTATGGCTGTCTGCACCGCCAAAATGTTTAGCAAGCTCGATCGCTTCGTCTAAAACCACACGATATGGAATTTCAAGGTGTTCCTTGAGTTCATATGCGCCTAAACGAAGGGTCGCAAGTTCAACGCCGTCAAGCGCAGAAACTTCGCGATCAAGCACAGGGATTAAGAGCGCATCCAATGCTTCATGATTGGCAACCACTTGGGTTAACAATTCATGATAATAGCTCAGATCCACTTTGTGCATGGCATTTTCCACACGCGTACGTGCTTCAATCTCATGGACTGGATTGTGGCTCATTTGCCATTCGTAAATTCCTTGTACAGCAAAGCGACGTGCTTTACGTTTTGCTGCATAAGTTGCTTGCAATGTTTGCGACATAGCGTTAAATAGCCTTTAACAAGTTAACCATTTCAATTGCAGTAAGAGCAGCTTCGCCGCCTTTATTACCTGCTTTTGTACCCGAGCGTTCAATCGCTTGTTCAATACTATCCGTAGTCAATACACCATTAATCACTGGAAGACCAGATTCTAGGCCAACCACGCCTAAACCTTTGGCACATTCACCTGCAACAAAGTCGAAGTGCGGTGTGCTACCACGAATCACAGCACCCAGTGCAATGATGGCATCGAAGCGTTCAGACGCCACTAATTTTTTAGCCACGACAGGAAGTTCCCACGCGCCTGGTGCATGAACAACAGTGATATTATCCTCTGATACACCATGACGTTTCAATGTATCAATTGCACCTTCTAATAGATGTTCGACAACAAAACTATTAAAACGACCCACTAAAATCGCATAACGGCCTTCGCTAGCGAGATGTAACATACCTTCAATACGGCGAATTGCCATAGCAACCTCGATGATTTTTTAAGTTGTTTGATGTGCGGTGATATATTCCACCACTTCTAAATTAAACCCAGAGAGTGCATTAAAGCGTAAAGGTGAGCTCAAAAGCTTCATCTTTTCTACGCCTAAATCACGTAAAATTTGTGCGCCCACCCCAATGGTTTGGTACTGCTGAGATAAAGCAGCATTGGATTTGGTTGTTTTTGGTGCTGTAAGGCTGTCTAAGGCTGGGCCTAAGTCTTGTAAATGACGCTGGCCAATCCAAACCAAAACACCCCGATCGCTGCTTGCGATTTCTTGCAGCACTTTGTCGAGATTCCATGCTGGCTCGCCGTCTTTTTTGTTGAGTTTGAGCAGGTCACGAACAGGGTTGAAACCATGGACACGAACGGTCGTTACCCCTTCTTTCGGTTCACCTTTCACCAAAGCCAAGTGAATATCTGGATTGCCTAATTCGCGGTAACGATATAAGTCAAAAGTGCCATATTCGGTATCAATGCTTTGCTGATCAATCCGTTCAACGGTTTGTTCATTGGTCATACGATAGTGGATCAGATCCGCGATGGTACCAATTTTTAAACCATGCTTTTCAGCAAAAATTTCAAGATCGGCACGACGCGCCATCGTGCCATCTTCATTGATGATTTCACAGATGACCGATGCAGGCTCTAGACCCGCTAGGCGAGATAAATCACAACCTGCTTCGGTATGACCTGCGCGGTGTAGAACACCACCAGGCTGCGCCATCAATGGGAAAATATGTCCTGGTTGAACGATATCTGATGGTTTGGCATGTGCCGCTACTGCCGTTTGAATGGTATGCGCACGTTCTGCAGGTGAAATCCCTGTAGAAATCCCTTCTGCCGCTTCAATGGAGAGCGTGAAGTTGGTGCCATGTTGTGCGCCATTGGCATCGACCATCAATGGAAGATTCAATTGTTTACAGCGATCACGGCTGAGCGTTAAACACACCAAACCACGTGCGTGGGTGATCATAAAGTTGATGTCTTCTGCGCGAACATGGGTCGCTGCGATAACTAAATCACCTTCATTCTCACGATCTTCGTCATCCATCAGGATGACCATTTTACCTGCACGGATATCTGCAACTAGCTCTTCAACGGTATTGAGCGGCATCAACCTTCACCTTCATTGTTGTCGCCATGGACGACATATCATTTGTTTTCATTGGCACATAGTTTAAGCTTTTTTCAGGCTTTTGCCTATGTGCGAATCATTTCCTTGAGTCGTCCATTGTTATACACAGTCAGTCCCAGCTTGAAAAGATGCCTTTATTTTAAAAAGCTGAAATGTGCTTAGTCTTTAAGCAATTGAAAAGCATAAAAAAGAATAATTTTATCGAAAATAGATCAATCGGCTTAGTGAATAGGTGGTCTAGACAAATGTTGTGCTATGGGCGGCGTGTGGTTGAGCGTTGGAGTACCTTCTTTTTTGAATTTGACCATCAGGTTCAGTTTTAGCAGGGTACTGCAACTAATGAATCAGACCGGGGTGGATATTTGCGTTCACTCATCGGGTGGAGGATGAGTCAAAAAATATTGAATATGCCGTAGTGAATAATCAGACGATTCGTCATCTATTTTTGATTTGTACTATAATTCTTCTTTTTTAATCCTCTGGATTATTTCTTCTGTGATGTCCCTACTTGCTCAATATTTTGCACAGCAACAATTTTGCGTATTGGTTGAATACTTAAGCTCGCACCAAGCCCAGTGGCCTGTGAAAACTCAATTTGCAGGTTTTCCTGCGGCTATGACGCTGGCTGATCGAGTGCATGCGGATGATGATGAAGCGCCTTTGCAAGTCGCCAAAAAGTATCCACAAGAGATTGAAAAAGTCATTCACTTTTCGGGGAAGGCACGGGATATACAAGACTTTGAGCATTTTTTGCAAGATGCAAAAACACAGGGTCAAAAGAACCTGTTGCTCTTAACAGGCGATAAATTAAAACAGCACCACTACAGCCATGACTTAGAGCCACGGACACGTTATTTGGAGTCTGTGAATGCTGTCATGGAAGCCAAACGCCAAGGTGGTTTTCATATTGGTGTCGCGTTTAACCCGTTTAAATATGCGGAAGCGGAAAAAGAGGCGCAATATCTGAAATTGCATAAAAAGATGAAAGCAGGGGCTGATTATGTGATTACCCAATTGGGCTATAACATGGCTGCTTTACAGGATGCGCATGCATTTTTAGTGCAACATCAGTATGCGCAGAAAATCTTAGCCTGCGTCATGCCACTGACCTTGGCACGGGCCAAGTTTATGCTGAAACATAAAGTGGCCGGCATTGTGATCACCCCGCATATGTTGCAGGTGTTGCAGCAGGAAAAAGAACAGGGTTTAAGTGATCGTGTTTATGTGCGCTGCGCATTACAGATTCTAATGTGTCGACATTTGGGTTTTGCGGGGGTGCATTTATCGGCTTGCCATCAGCCTGAAGAGCAAGTATTGCTAGAAGGCTATATTGAAGAATATCAACACTTGAGTTTTGCTGAGTGTGAACGACTTTGGAATTCGCTTTGGCAGGTGCAAACCGGTACAGAGTTTCATCCAAAGCTGGCTTATTATTCACGGCCTGCGACATCGAGTCAGATTATTAAGTACCAACATCTGCATTTGATGCATGATGCTTTATTTGAATCTAAACTGGCCAAAGGAGTGGGGCGGTTTATTTTTAACTTCAATGTTTGGGAGCGAACGAAAGCCAATAATGCATTACTGAAAACAGAACATTTGAGTAAACATGCGGTGGTGGGCTGTGAGAGTTGTGGTCAATGCCGTTTAGGCGAGACCCTGTATATTTGCCCTGAAACTTGCCCCAAAGGCTTGGCCAATGGGCCCTGTGGTGGAACCAGCTTAGACCGCTGTGAATTTGGTGACCGTGAATGCATTCACTCAGTCAAAGTACGCTTAGCCAAAGCCGTTGGACAAACCAATATATTAAAAGAAAAGCTGATTCCGACCGTGTCGATTGCGGTGCGTGGAACCAGCTCTTGGAAAAATTGGTATGTGGAGGCTGCTGGCTGAAATCAGCTGTCCTGATCCATGGCATTGGAATAGAACTTTTGTCCGAGTTTGATCCGTTCACGGCCTTGGCTCATGCGCCAACGGTTGCTATCCCGCAGTGAATACACACAGCCACAGTACTCTTGTTGATAAAACTCTTCACGTTTGCTGATGTCCAGCATGCGTACCGCACCGCCATGCTTGCGCCAGTTGTAGTCCCAGTACTGAATGCCTGCATAATGTGAAGCAGAACGGTGCCCGCACTCATTAATCTGCTGCATATTCTTCCAACGGGAAATACCGAGAGAGCTGCTGATCAGGCTAAAGCCATGTTCTGCTGCATATAATGCTGTACGTTCAAAACGCATATCAAAACACATGGTGCAACGGATACCTTTCTCTGGTTCATTTTCCATACCTTTGGCACGTACAAACCAGTTGTCTTTGTCGTAATCACAGTCAATAAATGGAATGTGATGTTTTTCTGCGAAGCGAATATTTTCTTCTTTGCGAATCAGATATTCCTTTACAGGGTGAATGTTGGGGTTATAGAAAAAGATTGAAAAATCGATATTCGATTCAATCAGGGTTTTCATGACTTCACCTGAGCAAGGTGCACAGCAGGAATGCAAGAGCAGTTTGTCATGACCTGTGGGGAGGCTAAGTTTCTGACGTTCGAGCTTCGACATATTGAATGGTTTTTATCTATTTAAACCAGACAGTTTAAAACGTCTAACGAGCGGATCAACGGCGATTGGATGAGGAATTCTCAGGACGAGCTGATGAATTTTCATGATTAAAATCGACTTTAGCAGATGATGAGGACCTGTATTGGGCGCTGTAGATGAGTAGAGAGAGAACATTTGAGAGGCCCTAACTTGCATAATGGAGCGAGATTCGTCATCATTTACACAAAGGGTGTTTAACAGTTGTGTTAGATAGGTATTCGTTGAAGGCGGGCCACTTCAACAGCATGAAAGAGAGTATCTAGCTGTGCTTCATTTTTTTACTACGCCTTCCAATAAGGAATTGGAGTGTCGTCATAATTTTCAGTATGAGACCGATATGCGTTTGATCCAACGCTGTAAATTTCTTGAAGATCAAGATGAGAAAAAAGCCATTCAACATCTTTTAAAAGAACGGGGTTATACCAAAGCTGAGATTTTAAAGCTCACCATTGATGGTTAAATCTAAGATTTAAAAAAAGCTTCCTAGTCGGAAGCTTTTTTGTTTTTACATGTTCTATTTGGCTTCTGACCAGTTTGAGAGACAAGTGACTTTGGCTCGATATTTACATAATGCTTCACGTGGAACATAAAAAAGCCCGAAGACTAGGGTGGTGAGAAGTTCTGCTGTCAGCACGGTATGCTTTTTCAGCGCTTAGCCCCTCAATTTCGATGAAAGATCAGAATCATCAGTTCTCAATATTTGAGCTGAATTTAACTCAGCTACAAGAGCATGCTGCTTGATCTCACATGATTTCGTTGTATCAAAGTAGAGATATCACAAGAGTTCGATGCATAGCCACGAGTTAAATAGGACAGTTGGTGGGCTGGATCGGTCGTTGTACCTCTCAAAAAACTGAAGGAATCACGCTTCAACCTAGGCATGATTAAGAGATGGGCTTAAAAGTCATCCACAGTTATAAAAGAAAGCCTTACTTCTCGATTGGCGCACATGTACGGATCATGAAGATTGTGAATTTGAATGCTTAAATTTTTTCATTCTCTGTAAATGGGGCGAGTGTTTTTGTTGCAGATCATAGATATTAAAATGAAATAAACTAATTAAAAATATATTAAGGTGAAAAAAAATAAGTGAATCTCACTTTTATAGGTTAAGCTATACCGTATTCATCAAGATTAAAAAATTGGGCTGTGCCAGATGTTAGAACTCCGCCATTTAAAAACCTTAACCGCTTTAAGAGAGCATGGCTCATTGGTGGCTGCTGCGGGAGACCTATGCTTAACGCCTTCAGCTTTATCACACCAGCTGCGTGAGTTAGACCAGTGGTTTGGGGTGGAGGTGGTGAACCGTCGTAGCCGTCCCGTTAGCTTTTCTAATGTGGGACAGCGTTTATTAAAACTGGCTGATGAAGTATTGCCGCAGGTACAAATTGCACAAAGCGACATTACCCGTATTGTGCATGGTCAAACTGGACGCATTACTTTTTCCTCAGAGTGTCATAGCTGTTTCGATTGGTTAATGCCCTTGTTAAATCAATATCGCCAACAATATCCAGATGTTGATCTGGACTTCGCTTCAGGTTTTGAGGCCAATCCGCATGAGTTATTGCAGACAGGTGAATTTGATTTATTGATTACGGCCGACCCGATTGCGTTAAAAGGGGTGGAGTATTTCCCGATTTTTGAGTATGAATCGCGTTTGGTTCTATCCAATACCCACCCTTTGGTTCGTGCCAAAGACATTACCGTGCAAGAACTTGCAGAAGAAACCTTGGTGACCTATCCAGTGGATAAGCACCGTTTAGATATTATGTCGCGTCTGTTTATTCCGGCCAATATCCTGCCGAAACAGATCCGTACCACCGACCTCACCCAAATGTTGATTCAACTGGTGGCAAGTGGGCGTGGAATTGGGGCATTACCCGATTGGGTGGTGAACGAATATGAACAAAAGGGTTGGGTGACTTCGCGTCGTTTGGACTGCGTAGCGCCTGAAGGTTTGCGTCGTACTCTTTATGCGGGCTATCGTACTGAGGAAAAAGAGAAGGATTATTTCGAAGGCTTTTTAAAACAACTGGATAAATTTGCCAAGAAAAGAACGCAATATTATATCTAGTTGCTCTTGTTTTAAGGAGGAGGATCAGTGTTGCTGCATCCTCCTTTTTTGAACCCGTCAGCGCTTGTTATTTTTTGTGAAAAATGTGGCTCAGTGCTATAATTGCGCGCCTGATAATTTGTCAACTTTTAAACACTGATCATGATGATGCAACTCCACGTATCCCGCTTGAATATGAGCTTGGTTGATCAAGAATTATCAGCTATAGAACACATTCCTGCGATGCAACGCCGACGCTTATCGCGTCTTGCAAAGCTGGCTTTGAATAGCGCAATGCAGACTTTAGCCACCCGCAAGGTCGATTATATTGTTTGGGTGTCGCAATATGGCGATGAAGCAAAAACACTGAATATTTTAGAAGATGTGTTACGCGAGCAAACCCCTTCACCGACTCAATTTTCAACCTCGGTACATAATGCAATTTCGGGCTTATATTCTATTTTATGTCAGGATGCGACACCTGCGACCAGTTTGGCGGGTTCGTGGAATGATGGGCTGATTGAAGCCTATGCGTGGCTAAAACCCCAACCTTGGCAAGGTCACCGAGATTTATGCCATTAAATGATGTTAACTATAAATATATGATTTAATTGATTGTGTATAGTTTTTAGTGGGGTGAAATTTTTAGAAATTTAGATCATTTAAGGGTATTTTGGTCACTTCATATTGGAAATTTTAGTCTATAAAAGTCACCTGTATTTTGGTGCGAATTTTCATGAGAAACAACAACATTATATAATTTAATATAATGATTCTTGATCCTCATGAAAATTTTTTATATTCAATTCAATAAATGAATATTATGCTCAATCCTATTTTGGATCATCTGGAGAGTCTCTGTTTGAATTTGTCCAGGTAATAGATCATGAGCGATATTGCTGAATCGGATTGCAACCTTACAAATCGAGCCAATAATTTCATCGACTTCTTGGGCAGAAAGTTCCGCTTCCTGAGTACCAAGTTTTACAAGAGCTTGTCGAGGAATATCCAGTGCCTCACCCATGATATCCATTTGATGATATCCACCTGGCCCCTCACAGAAAGTAACATCATAGGCAGGGGAGAGTTTCCATTGCCCATTTTGGGACATCAGAAATGAAAAGTTTTTGCAATGATCATCTCGATTATTGAAGACTACATTGAAAACAGCTCGCTTGAATGCAATTGCTTTTTCGCGAACATCATTGGTGCAAAAGTGTGCAGCGCGAAGAAAGTTACTGTAGTCTAAACTCCCTGGTGATTTAAAATCAGCTCCGGTGAAGGCCGCTAAACTTTGCATAGGGATACGCATGCCATCGTGGCGGTCAAATCTCTTTGATGCAAATGCGGTTAATCCATTCGGAAGAGTAAAATATTGAGTGTCAGGGGTATCAATATGACAATGACGCAAACATTCTGCATAAACAGCTTCAATTGCACAAACTTCAGGATGCTCTTGCTGAGCGGGAAATTTGATCAGCCAAGCTTCATGTTGATGTGAGCTAACTGTTGAGAATTCGTTGGTGACAGGATCACGATAGACGAGTGCTTTTGGCCTTGCACCTTGTGGAGATCCACCCATAATTAATAAATGCTGTAAAAATTCTGCACCTTCTCCTTTGAGAACTTGCTGAACTTCTTGAGCGAGTTTAATCAGTGGAATATTTTCAGTTAATGCTAACTCAGGTGCTGAAGGTTCAAAGGATAATGCCCCCATTGCATGTGTATTAATATACGTGAGTCGTTCTAATGGCCCAATCCGTGCTGGATTGAGTCCATTTTTTTTAAATAAGCGATCCATAAGAAGCATGCCCCAACCATCGGGTAGGGCATCATATATAGGACCTGGCAATCCCATTTGATGTGTAGGAAAGTTCGTTCTTAATGAGTCACCTTTTAATGGAAGTAGGTAAGAGGAAAGTTCTAAACCTTTACTGATCGCTTCTGCACTGTATTCAAAGGCAATTAATGGCCGACCTGTGATTGCGGTTGAGGAGACCAGTGTACCCCAAAGCCAATATTCACCCCATCCATTGTAGTAAACATTAAGTTTTTTGAGCATGGACTTATTTCCTTTTGATACGTTGGCGAGCCGTATTGCTCTCATAGCGGAGAATGTCATTTACACTGTTTAAATGAGGTTTGAAGAGTTCCTCTAATTCTTTTAATCGGCCCAATACCATGGCAACGCGTACTAAATTTTCAAATGAAACATTTCGACCGGCTTCCAGATTAGATACTGTATTCACACTAATACCAGCACGTGTAGCGACGTCTGCCTGAGTCATTTCCAGATAAAGTCGTTCTTTGCGAAGCCTTTCACATAATAACGTGACAACCTCTTCAGGCTTTTTGAATTTTAAATCCATAATATTGGGTCTTATATCTATATATATATCTATTAAAACACAAAATAATGGATTTATAAAAATAAACCATTTGATGTAAGGAGGGTGCTTAATTGGCCTGATTAGATCTAATTAGACTAAAGAAGTCTAATTAGACATTTACAATTTAATAGAGTCTAACAACCTGCTTTAAGCTTAATCAGTTTCGCCTGATGTCGCGAGGAACCAGTATTTGCTATCAGGTTAATCTGGAATATTTGGCACAAGTGGTTTGGAGCAATGAGGTTATGGGCAGGGGTTTATCTTTTCTGATAACTTATTGGGTACCGATTCACAACTTATTCATCATATTCTGAAAATATTTCTTCAATTTCATTGTGCTGCGGCAATTTATGCTTTTTATTCACTTCGAATTGTAAATTAATACTGCAAATTCTTGTTTAAATGATCATTAAATTTTGTGCTAACTTGGACAGACATTATTTGGCTAGTGGGACAAACAGTTATTGCTCTTTAAGATGATTAATTTTACCACTCACGCTTGGAAGTCTATATTAAATCATTACAGGAATGACTGGTAAACCACGAATAAGAATGCGTGGCAAACTTATCCAATAATTTGCATTAAAGATGAGAAACTATCATCAGATACATCAGTAACTTGAATACCCCAAGTGCTTTTGCATCTTTACCCTTGAAGCAGAACTTAATTCGCCTTTCATTTTCAGTCAGGCTGAAGTTTTCTGCCCGTAATGTTAAATCCTGTAATGTCTTTTTGAGCTCTGTTTTGCTCTGCTGAGAGAGTTCTAAATGAAGATATTTTTTGGGAAATAAGCTATGAATAAAAGAAAGAAGTTTCTTCAGTTGCCGTTTTTCATTGAGTTCAAAAATTAACTGGGCTGAATTGGGCTGAACTTTTTCAAGATAAATTGAGTAGATCGTATGAAGCTGTTTTTTGTATTTACTTTGTACATTTACATAACGCTCCTGAACATGTTGAATGACCTTTTTTTCCTCCTGATTGGTTGGCAACATGGTGACCAATGCATTCGGAGTTTTCCTTAAAAAATCTGTGGTAAATAACCTCGATGATTTTTTTTGGTTTACACAGGAGGTTTTCAAATGATGGGCTCTAGCACGTAATTTTTGCGCGATTTGCAAAGGAATAGCTTCAGGTAACATAAGGTCTTGTTCTTTTTCTACTGCAAGAATGTGATGCAATAATTCAAAAGTCATCTCTGAGTCATGAGCTCCTAGCATCAGTGAATCAGGCGATTTCTGTTGACCTAGTTGAAATTGATGATCATGTTGCCTGTAACGGTCTTTAGTGAGTTGATCAAATAAAAACTGTTTGATCGCCCGCTGCTGAACAGGATATTTAATGGCATCATCATGTTTCAGAATGTTAAAATAGGCTTCTTTAGGAAGCGGGCTGTGCATTTGATTCAGCTGGTAGCTAATTGCTAGATGCATTAAATGCAGATAGCTTGAACAAGTGGTCTCAGGCGTTAGGTGCCCGGCAAAATGAGAAAGTGCATACCAGGTTTGCTGAGTATTTCTGTTTCGCAACAATGCATAACGGATACGTAATTGCTCATGTGGGCTATAGTCAGTAAATGCATCTGCAAGTGTTGAGTTTTTTAAAATCAGGTAAAGATGATTAAATGCAGAATGGCGCAGACTATGGTAAGTAAAATGGTGTTCTCCAAAAACTGTCTTGATCAATTGTTTCAATAGGGAATTCACTTCATTTTCATGAGTTTCTTCTAAGGACTGTTTTAAAAACAGCGGTTGTGTAACTGATTTTCCCTGTTCTTTTAGCAGACGTTTTCTATTCTGACTATATGTTTTAAATGTATGTAATTCGTCGGCTTTAAGTAGATGATGCAGGGGAATCTTGCGGTAAGCTGAGTAGCTTTTTTGATTTTTATTGCGATTGTTGCGAATGGTGAGTATCACAGCATCTTCACTAATAAATAGATCACGTACGAAGATATTCAATGTTTCATTGATCCGTAGTCCGACTCTGAACCCCAGAATAAAAATCAGTTTAAATATATTTTTATCCTGAATCGAAATATCTTGAGTATTTTCGAGCTGCTCTAGCATGTGGTAAAAAATATGGGGCGAGATCAATGCGGTTCTGCAGATTTTTACTTGGATTAAACTATCCAGATCCACAGTGGGCGCGTTAAAAAATAATGTCTGTTTGTGATGAAACTCCTGTAGACGTTTTTGTAAAGTCTCTCTAGTTGTTTCTTTCTTTAATAAAAGCATTTCTCCATACATATCTTCAAAATCGGCATTTGAAAATGATGAAATGTCTTTGTCTTGCGTTGCCATCAGCCAATCGATGGCAAACTGTGAAAACATGGTATTTAGAGAGCTTTGCTTAATAGGTTGAAAATCTGCACGTATAAGCTTGCGCTCAAATCGTTTCTGTTGTTGGATAATTTGATTTAAGCAGTTTAATTGAGTCTCTGTTAATTTGGAACGTAGGATGGTCCACAGCAACAAACGCTCTAAGGCAGGAGAGAGTTCTCTGGAATATAACCCTATGAGTTGATCTTTATAGTTTTTTGCACGAATGGCTTGACGTATTTCTACAAGAGTTTCTGCTATATCTGATGCGATATTGACTCTAGAGTGGTTCCGATGGTTTTCACAAGTATTCTCAACTTTAATGTTATTGGTGTGCTTTTGTTCAAACTGAACAAAATAAGCTTCTAATTGTTTTTCGAGAGGACTAGAACTGTAAATTTCATTTTTTAGGATACAAATGGACATTTGATCCAGTCCGCTGTTTTTCAGGAACTGTGTATAGTAAAAACCGTATTTTAACAGGTCTTTACAACGTACCTTTTCCTCAGGGAAGCATTCAATAATACAAGCGTTAATCAGATGTTCTGCATCTTCAATATCCGAAAATAAATCAAACTTTTGATGTTTAAGTCTGTAGATCCAGCATTTCACAATGTCGTGTAGCACAAACGTTTTTGTATAGCTGACTGAAAAATCAGGGTCATTTATACGCTGATTACCGAAATTCCGGTTCGGGATTTCGAGTGTTACCATATGATTTAGGTTTAAAAAACTTTGAAATTTCTTTGTTTTTAAAATGATTTTTAAAAAAAATTGCAATTCGGCATGGTTATAAATGCCATTAAATAATATTGAACTGATCAAACAAAAGCCAAGAGATTGGGTGGGACTGAAGTCATTTCGTTTTGTCCAGTAAGCAATCATATTTTGGGCAAATTGAGTAACTTTTTTACCATGTTTTAAGGTTTCAATATTTTGTAGTGGCAGAGACCTTTCGTACCTTACGGGAGCGGCAGGCACTGGATAGTACTGATTCGATGAAAGATTAAAGCGCTTGATATATTTAGCAAATTCTATACGGGCCATCTGATAGCTACGGATGTTTGACTTACAGTGTTCTAAAAGCTGATTATCAACTTGACGACAAATTTCCGAATAGTTCTCAGGCGTCAGCTCTATACATTTCTCACTAAACAAGTTCAGAAGAAATGCTTTGTTTTTTCTATGCTTTTTTATTCTTTTGAGGGAGTGTGGGTGTTTACTCATTCAATCAGGAACCCGTTAAATGTAGACATACTTTTAAGCTTTAAGAGTCCGACCAGCTTGTCTTGCGCTGCTCGAATGTGATCGTAATCGGTTGCCTGAAAACCCGAATAGCGGTCAAAAAGTTCCTGCATGGGCCCATCGTGACCAAAGATGCCATTCAGCATATCTTCATCGCAGTGCTGTGCAAAAAAATAGCGAGCGAAATGGCGAGTCCAATTGCGCTGCAAAACTATATTTGGACTGTTCTTTTCAATATCAGCAAGCTCTAAATTTCGGATATATCCTTCAGTCTTGGGATATACAAGAAAGGGGCATTGACCATCAAAGATTTCTTGAATTAATGCTGTTTTTACTTGGTTAGCACAAGCCTTCATAAGGTGCTGAAATTGTTTTAAATAATTCAGATAAAACTGTATTTCATCACGAAGAAAATTATTAAATGGTAGGTAGCGTCCAATGGTACCCGAATAACGTTGTTCTTTATCTGCAACAGCCACCAAACAGTTGTCGAGATCAAGATAATCGAGATTCGGGGGAAAGGCTTCATTTGGTCGGGCAGATGTCATAATCATGCAAACGTACCATAGCCAAATTGAATAATATTTCAGTGTTTTGAAAGGGTTAGGGTTTCCCCGAACTTGCTTGTCAAGCTGTTTAAAAAAGGATTTAACCAGAGGCAGGTCTGGCGTTTGCTGACTACCGAAATTAACAGGGGATTCAAAGTCTTCGATATAACTAGTGTCGAGCTGCTTGCAAACCAGATAAAGTGTTTGGCTATAAATATCGAGGATATCAACAATTTTCATTGAATAGTAATGGTTTGGGGTGTAGCTATTAACGTTTTCTCCACTAAGTAATTTACTTTCCAATTCATATCCGAATTCATTCAACGTGATATCGCTGATTAAACGAGGAAGGTTTCGAGCTGTTAAATGAAAAGTAAGGCCGTCACTGATTCTACGTAAGTATTCTTGTACATCTGAAGCAATATCAGCTTTATCCCACTTTTTTAGTTGAAAAATCTGATCAAAATAAACTTTGGGTAAGGGGATGGTAAAAGAATTTCCTCTATTCAGCATATATTTTTTTAATAAAGCATCTTTAAATTTAGAGTTATCAAAACTTTGCCGAAAATAGAAGTTTTCAGGGCTAAAAGTAATTTCTTTTCTTTTTGAACTCAGACGGAAATTTTTCTGAAATACTAATAGCTCTTTATAATGTGTCAAACTGAGTACTGAAAATAAAAGTAAGGCATGAATTGGAGAGGTTTTTGCCTGTTCAAACAAAATTCGCATAATATGCTGTGCGGTAGGCAAATCCAAGACACGAGGATTTGACTTGCTCATTAACTGATTCTTGTTTTGATGCAGAACTTTGTTCTTAAGATTATTGACCTGAGCTGTAATAGAGTATTGCTCAAGAGGATTAAATTCAAAATTATGATCTTCAACTTTTTCTATAGTTTTATCTTCGCGTGGTTGTTTAGCTGTACCTTGTTCAAAATGAGTCTGATACGTTTGTTCATCATCGAGAGATATTCTTGATATCTTTTGAACATCAGTTTGAGGAGCTTCTTTGGCACCTGAACTGCTTTGGCGATTTCGTTTTAAACGTTCAGACTGAGTAAAGACATATTGATAGATGACACGTAGATTTGCCAGCTGGCCAATTTGTTTTTCATCTAAATTTGGTGTGGAGCGGTTAAGTAACTCTCTATTCT
>CAACWC010000236.1_pt1 | contig 32833 bp, 33 predicted proteins | sample 2275511 | NCBI WGS metagenome assembly CAACWC01 (sample SAMEA5312443, study PRJEB27640) | indoor metagenome | biome: indoor environment; feature: controlled; material: polymer antistatic dissipative epoxy resin | place: Italy | collected 2014-05-27 | reverse complement strand
GCTCTACGTTCAATCACTACACTATGACCAGCACTGATCAACTTTTTTACCGTTTCTGGCGTTGCGGCTACACGATTTTCACCGACGACAGTTTCGGCTGGAATTCCGATCTGCATGAGCGTCCCTCAAGCTAGTTTTTCTTAAAGTAAACATCACCGATTAGGCAATGTTTTCTCACAGGATGTTCTTATGAATTTTTGGATTCTAATGAAACTTTTTTAAAATACCACCCACTATTTATTTAATAAATACCCATATACTGAACTGGTGATTCATAAAAAATATTGGGTGATATCTCGTTTATTTATTTTGAATCCGCTTAAAAATTGATTTATTTCTATTCAAATTCTGAGCTACAGATCTTTTTACACTAAAATCTGCACTTTTTTTGCACAAAACCAAGTCCTTTAATTCCGCAGTATTGATCTTTTTGACCAATCCAAGAATATGAACCACCACGTTCACATTAACCCGAACCTGTCATTCATCGAGCTTTGCCATCTGCCGTCGCGCAAACTTTGCAGGCATTGACTTGAATGACAGTTTTGCCCCATTTGCAAAAGCTTAGAATTGGCCTGTTCCTATGTTTCATCGATCAAAAATGCCAATGCTCAAAATTTAGTCCAACTGAAACGTGTATTTGAAGTGGATCATATAAAAATACGAGGAAGGATTAATCACGTTTAAATAGATCTAAAACGCGGAACGACCAACAAAAATGTTTTTTTCATATTTTATGGGATGATAATGGCGTGCATTGACGCACTAGCCTTAAGCAAAAATGCACCATAATTGAGCAAAAACACTTTAAATAGATGAATATTTCAACAATCAGCCCCAAATGCTTGGTATGCTTTATGAGTGAAAATGATCGAATGCAACAATTTCATACAAAATAGACGGGTGCGTTCAGAATTTTTTAAAGATTTTTATCATTTTTTGACAGGAAATTCGAAATATCATTATTTTTTGATTGTATTAGACGAAAATACTCTCCTGAGAACAGGTCATGCTATTTTCTATGTCTTCATCTTCGACTCATTTTTTATGCAGTCTTTTCTCGCCTGTTTTAGGCTTTTGACCCAGCTTCGTATACAATTTCTGAAACGATGCATCTATTTAGCTCAAACATGATGTAAACGTCTTTCTGAAAAAAATACTCCCTCATCAAAGGCTCATTATGAATACCTCTTTCGACATCAGTCGAGACAAATCTCTGCTCTGGCTGATGGCAATTGTCTGTGGCTTATGTGCAGGGGCAAACTATTATTGCCAGCCTTTGATTTCCTCTATTCAGCAAAGCTTTCAATCGCCAGAAGAACAAGTGGCTTTGACCGTGACCTTTGCGCAAGTCTCCTATGCTTTGGGTTTACTGTTCATTGTGCCCTTAGGCGACATGCTGAACAAAGCCAAACTGATTCCATTCCTGATGTTTGGCGCATCTGCTGGACTGTTTATCTGTGCGACATCTACCAACTTATCGATGCTCTGGCTAGGCACCATTATTACAGGACTCTTTTCTGTCGCAGCACAAGTACTGATTCCTCTGGCCACGATGGCAGTCAAACCTGAAAAAACGGGAGAAGTGGTCGGTTTCCTCATGAGTGGCTTGTTGGTTGGGATTTTACTATCGACCAGTGTGGCTGGATTACTCTCAGACTTATGGCACTGGAAAATGATTTATGTACTGAGTGGTATTGCCATGTTTGCTTTGGCCCTTCTGATGAAAGGAAAACTGCCTCAACTACCAAAACTCAAAATCACCTATTTCGACATTTTCAAGTCTATGGGGAGTCTGCTGCAACAAGAGCCGCGTTTGGTGTTTCGCTCAATCACGGGTGGATTTGCTTTTGCTGCCATGAGTATGCTGTTTTCAACCATTGCCCTACTTTTAACCTCTGAGCCATTTCAACTTTCGGATGTTTTAGTCGGCGTGGTAACTTTGGTCGGCGTATTTGGCGCACTCTCCACTCAGTGGATTGGTAAATGGGCCGATCGCGGTTATACCCTGCTTTTGACTTGGGTCGGCTGCGGGACGTTAGCCCTCAGTTGGGTGTTCCTATATTTAGGCGGGAGCTCACTCATCAGCTACATCATCGGTTATGCACTGATTAACTTGGGGCTTGCAACTACACATAGTTGTAACCAAAACGTGATTTTCCGTTTACGCCCCGATGCGAAGTCGCGGGTGAACTCCATCTATATGACCTTATATTTTATTGGTGGTGCGTGTGGCTCGGCGCTGGGTGTCTATGCATGGCATCACGGCGGCTGGAGTAGTACGTGTTTAGTCGGTATTACACTGGTGATGATGGCGGGTGTCTTTGCTCTGCTGGATACCCTATATAGCAAAAAACAGAGTATTGCTTAACCTTCAAAAAGACAGTTTACTCAGTAAACTGTCTTTTTGTTTGGGCACTTCATTTTGAGCGCTAACTGACCTGAGCCACTGGGTAAAATGGTTTACCCAAGTCGAGACTATCGGCATTCTCCAAAGCAATGTACAAAAATGCGGGCAGCAAAGCAGATAAAATTTGACAGCCATCTTGTAGCTGCTTGCGATTCAATGAACTCTTATAGGTTGAACCGCCATGCATCAGCTGATTTCTCAAGGTATATAAACGGTTAAACAGTACCAATAAAATATCGACCGAATGTTTCTGCTGTAGCGCTTTCGCCACTTTTTTCTTTTCTTGTTCAAGCTGAGCCTTACAGACCTCTAAACCAATTTTCTTATTTTGATAGTCCCAATAGCCTTGATAGGTGTATTGGTTGTCTAAGAGCATACGAATGGGTTGACTAAACTTGTCCCATAAAATGCTATAAATTCTATGATCGACATCATGCTGGCAAATTAAATGTAAGAACTGACGTAAACTCTGTTTGTCCTGACTTTGCCCCAAGTCTTGTGCATATATCGCATTGAAAGAAATCCAGAGGCTGATAAATTGCAAATCGGGATCATGATCGAGCAGGAATGCTTGCTTTAACCAACTCAGCCCACGATGTATTCTCAGATTAAACTCATCACTCTGTTGTATTTTTTTAGTTTTAAAAATTTCTTCTAAAAGCAACATCGGCTTTTCCTATACTTTATTCTTCTATATATTCAACATACTGAATGATTAAGCTAAATTCAATTTAATCCTGCTAGGACATAATGATTGATAAATCCCACAAGTTCAGTGTGAATGTTCTATCGAAAAAAACATTCTGTTTTCTATATTTGAATGTATCTAATGAATATTGGCTGCTCCTCTTACCATTAATTATAAGTTCTAAGGTTGATAAAAGCAGATAATACCTCTCAATGAATGTATTCCATTTTTGTGATAGTATTGCGTGCTATCGGAAATACCTGAATAAAAATGAAGCACCGAGTTTCATTTTTCGTCCACTCCCAAAGATCCTCCTATCGGTAATGAATGCATTTCAGCTCATTACATTGTGCTGTATCGTGCTCAATAAATGGATTGATGCTTTGGCTTTGCGACATCTGATTTTCATGTAATTTCCCACATATTTCTTTGCACCGCTTCTGCTCCAATACATATGTTAACTATGTCTTTGCCGCCAAAGCTGATAAACACTGATCAAGAGTCTGATTTTTTAATGAATACTGACAAAACCATTGAAACCCCTCAATCTCCACGTATCAGTGTTGCACCGATGATGGATTGGACACAAAAATAAAAAAACATATTAAATATCAATCCAATAAATAAATCAGAAATTATTATGGTGCAAAATTGGTGTAATTGTAGAAAATTTAGAGAGTGTTTTTATTTATTGTTGATATGTCTTAAGTTATCCACATTCCAACAAGCTACTTAAGCTATATCAAATTACCCCTACATTGCCTGATTGTGGAAGAATAGCCAACCTAAAGCAACTCTCTCATCAAATGATATATCCCCTTAGCTAATGACCGCCTTTGAACTCAACATTGTTCATCTATGCTTTGCTTTTAAACGACAAACTATATTGCACAAAACCAAATAAATTTTTAGACTCAAGTACCCTCCCTATTTCAACAAAGAAAAAATGGAAGAAAAAATTTTAGCCTTTGTAAAAAAAATGAACGGTCATGTTTCATTTGTAGAGTTACAAAATCAGTTTCCTGAAATAAAGGGAAATGAACATTTCGGACAAGAAAGTTTTAACTTATTGTTCTGGCCGAATGTAAAGATGGAATTTATTGAGTCAATCAATACCCTAATAAAAGAAAATAAACTAAAGTTTGCGCCTTGCGAACCATTACTCTATACAGGAGATGGCGTAATTTTTGACTTTCCTGTTGCAAAAGAGTTCAAGAAATATGCCACTCTACGTTGGTATCCAATGGTTTTTAGTGCTGTTTGAACCTATCTTAGGTCAGTTTAAGTACTGACCTTTATACTTCATATAGAATAATTTTAAATATTAAAACATAAAAAACATACATCATACGAAAAAAATATGATACATTTTGACAAAATCATTCGAGTCTTAAACTTATGGATATTAATGAGCTCCGTCCACACATTCAAAGCCGAATCGCTCATGAATTTGGTAATATTTTTTTAGACAACCTAGAGTTTTCTATAAAAAATAAACTATTAGAAAAAGATATTTTTATTCAAGAAATTTTTGACTCTCCAGAACTTGCGAAACAAGAAAGTCCAAAATATGAATCAGGTTTGATAATGGATGCTCTTAACTCTACAGCAATAGATGCTGGTCACAGAGCTTCGGTTGAAGATACAAAACCCAAAGGTCATCAATTTGTGCAGATGACAACCAACTCTTGTCATGTCGTTATATCTAGAAGAGATTCAAAAAATACTAGAAATGCTCATTTTTATATAGAACAAGCTCGGTCAAATATTGGTCTTGTAAAAGATCATCAAAGTGATCTTTTAATTAAAGCTCTTCTTAATGAAGATGCAGAGCTTGATGACTTACTATTTGTTTGTGTAACCACTTATTGGAATTCAGATTTTGAATTACTCGATCTAGATTTCATAATTCCACATCCAATTGAAAACAGACCTATTCTACATTTTAGTTTAGCGGAACTTAAAAAATCTGCCTTAGAACCAATGACTGATGTCGCAGAAGAACCTATACTCGCGATCAAGAAGCGCCTTGAACAAGCTGATGATGATTCTCGCGCTTCAAGTGAGTAAATATTGGAGGTACAGACGATGTTGGGTATAGATAAGTTCGAGCCAGAAAGGTTGAAACTTGCCCGTCAAATGTACGATGACTTAAGTAAGACTGCTTTGGCTACAATGATTGATGTAGCTCCATCTACTGTTACAAAGTGGGAAGATGGTACTCATAGCCCTCAGCCAGAGGTACTAAATAATCTAGCTGAGGCTTTAGGCATTCCTTTACATTGGTTTATTCGTAAAATTCCAAATTACGGTAACCCTTTATTTCTAAATCGTGCAAAAAAACGTGTGCTTAAAGCACCTTGTTTTAGATCTAATGCAATGCTAATGAATTTAGCAGAAGTACATGCTATTGCAGATGAATGGATCTCTTTTCCTAAAGTTGATTTGATTACAGCTCTATCTAGAGAAGAGGCTCTATCATTGGATGATGGAAAAATTCAGTTACTGGCGGAGCAATTACGTACTCATTGGGGATTAGGCTCTTCCCCAATCCCAAATTTAATGAAACGTATGGAACGTGCTGGTCTTGTAGTTGCTAGATTTGAGATTGGTTATGAAGAGATGGATGGTACATCCGCTTGGATTAATGATAAGCCTTATATTTTTATTGCTGCCGATAAACATAACTACTTTAGGAGTAGGTTTGATTTAGCACATGAGTTAGGCCATATCGTAATGCATAGATATCTCACTGAGGAAGATAAGAAAAATTGGTTCGATAAGCTTGAAAAACAAGCTCACTATTTCGCCAATTGTTTTTTATTTCCAACGAAAGCCTTCATTGCGGAAACGAGAAGTCGTATTTCATTAGAATCCCTGATGTTACTTAAAAAGCGTTGGGGAATCTCTTTAGCTGCAATGATATATAAAGCTAAGGATTTAAATATTATTTCTGAAGATCAGTATTCTAAGCTTTGGAGAAGTTACCGTTATCGTGGTTATACAAAGTCAGAACCTTACGATACTGAAACTACTGCTGAAGAGCCTAATCTACTTAAAAATACGATCAAGATGTTGCTTGAACAAGGAGGATTCGATAAAGCTAATATTATTGATAAATTCGGCCTAAAAAAACATTTAGAACTGTTAGCGGGATTACCCAAAGGCTTTCTAGATGATGATTTTGGTCAAATAATTAATATGAAGCCCACAACCATCAAATCGAATCAACTTGAAAGTTTAACGCAATCAAGCAAATCTGCGGAGATCATTAAATTCTCACGAAACTAAAAATACCCCCTGTTAAATCAGGGGGGGTATTTTATCCATAAAAGGTAGCGAGAATTTTTATATATTTCCCATATAAACAACTGATAAATTAGAAATTTGAAGTTCTTGATATATCATGTTAAATACTCCCTCCAACCCCTTTAAACTTTTCAACCAGCGCGGCTATTTTTTGAAAAATGCTCTGCTTTTTGGTTAAGTATTGTGGGTTTAATGGACTCATTTTAGGCAAAATAGCATTGAGCTCAGTGCCATTATCACTAGCAAATTCCCGTTTCAGCGAGGTCGCAATATAACGTCTCGCTGCATCTTCATTCAACTTCTCATCATCGATCAACTCTTTTACTTCACGCTGTTGTTCTACTTGAGCAAAAGTAAAAAAAGCATCTATCACACTGGCCTTATCACCAATCTGATCTAAATCAGTTTGATTAATAAAATCGACCAATAAACTTTCTTTGGCACGGTTGCCAATGCTGGCACGAATCACGCGACGTACATCTTCAACCAGTGAGGCTTTATCCTTCACTTTTTTATTGTTCTCAAAAATTAGCTCTAGAATGTAATCTAAATTGATTTCTTGTGATTTGAGCAAGTCCACTTCAAAAACCACATCATTCCAATCAATGCTTGATTTTTCTTTTTGTTCTGCCGACTTCTCCCGACGTATCCAGTCACGGATATCGTTATAAGTAGATCGGTAATCTTGAATTTTCCGCTCAGCAGGCATTTGGATGTTTTGTAGAGCAGTCAGGCTCTCATCACTTAAGTAATGCTTATTCTTGAATGCTTCCACTGCCTCAGAGTCATTCATATCCACGGTTTGTAGTTCTTTTAAACTGGCATATTCATCATAGTTTTGCAGCACATTTTCGACACGCAAATATTCACCAAAGAGTTTCGCAAAAGCTTTCTTGTCTGATTCTTTGAAAATTTCATCTGGATTTGGAAAGCGCTGCTCTAATTCTGTTACCACATCTACAAAGCCGCGACGTGCTTCACCTGTAACAACATCTGTAAAGCCTTGCATGTATTCCGTGTAACTTTTTTCGAGCACCACGTTTTTAGTATTTGTATCACCAAACAAGGTAATCGCATCAATCGTTGCTTGCTCTAAATCACGGAAGGTAACGATATTGCCAAAGGTTTTAGTCGCATTATAAATACGGTTGGTACGTGAATAAGCCTGCATCAAACCGTGATAACGTAAGTTTTTATCAACAAACAATGTATTCAATGTTGGCGCATCAAAACCAGTTAAAAACATACCGACCACAATGAGCAAGTCAATTTCTTTAGCTTTGACTTGTTTGGCTAGGTCACGATAATAATTTTGAAAGCCCTTACTATCCACACTAAAGTTAGTTTTAAACAAACTGTTATAGTCAACAATTGCCGCATTTAAAAACTCTTTTGCGCTGCTGTTCATGGCTGAGACATCAAAACTTTCATCTTGAATATCACCTACAGCATCTTGTTCTTCATTGGCTGCAAAGGAAAATATCGTGGCAATTTTTAACGGTTTATCATTATTTTTCTGTAAGTCATTCAACGATTCATAATACAGCTTTGCTGCCTCTACACTACTAACGGCAAACATCGCATTAAAACCTTTACTGCTTGCTTGCAGGCGGTGAGTTTTCTGGCGGAAATTATTCAGGATGTACTGGCTAATCTGACGAATACGATCAGGATGCAATAAGGCTTGTTTGTTTTCCGCTGCTGTGAGCTTTTTCTCATCCTGTTCAGTTTCAATCGCTTTAAATTGTGGACGTACATCGTTGTAATCCACTTTAAACTTCAGCACTTTTTCATCACGGATTGCATCAGTGATGACATAAGCATGTAGTTCACGACCAAACACGCTCGCCGTGGTTTCAGCACTCAGCGCATTTTGCGGAAAAATGGGCGTGCCTGTAAAACCAAACTGATAGTACTTTTTAAACTTTTTTTTCAGATTCTTCTGCGCTTCACCAAACTGGCTACGGTGACATTCATCAAAAATAAACACCACTTGCTTATTATAAATTGGCAAGTCAGCTTCACTTTTCATCAGATTATTTAGCTTTTGGATAGTAGTGACAATAATTTTATTATCATCTTTATCCAGATTTGCTTTTAAACCTGCGGTACTGTCCGAACCATTGACGCTATCAGGCGAAAAACGTTGGTATTCTTTCATGGTCTGATAATCGAGATCTTTACGATCCACCACAAAAAAAACCTTCTCAATAAAATCTAGCTCAGTTGCCAAACGTGCGGCTTTGAAGCTTGTTAAAGTTTTACCTGAGCCTGTGGTATGCCAAATAAAACCGCCACTTTCCGTTTTGCTCCAGCTTTTCGCCTGATACGAACTTTTGACTTTCCACAAAATGCGTTCAGTCGCAGCAATTTGGTAAGGGCGCATCACCAATAAAGTATCACTGACATCAAACACTGAGTAATGCAACAGCACATTCAGTAAAGTATTTTTTTGAAAGAAAGTCGCAGTAAAATCTTTTAAATCTTTAATCAAACTGTTATCTGCTTTCGCCCAGTTCATGGTGAAATCAAATGTGTTTTTATTACGTGCTGTAGTATTGGCAAAATAACGGCTATCAGTGCCATTGGAAATCACAAACAACTGTAGGTACTTATACAAGGAGTTTTCACTATTAAAGCTTTCCTTACTATAACGGTGTACCTGATTAAAGGCTTCACGAATGGCAATGCCCCGTTTTTTGAGTTCGATCTGTACCAATGGTAAGCCATTGACCAAAATGGTGACATCGTAACGGTTTGCATGACTGCCTTTTTGTTCAAACTGTTTAATCACATGCACTTTATTACGAGCTATGTTCTTTTTATCTAGCAGATAGATGTTTTGAATACGTCCATCGTCAAAGACAAAATCATGAATATAGTCATCATGAATTTTGCGGGTTTTGTCGACAATACTGTCGCTTGGTCTATCCAAATAGGTTTCAACAAAACGCAACCATTCACCATCTAAAAACTGTACGCTATTCAATACTTGCAGTTGCTCACGTACATTGACCAGCATTGCTTGAGCATTGTTTAAAGCAGGTAGATATTCATAACCTTGATTGACCAAGTCTTGAATCAGCTCTCGCTCTAGATCCCCTTCGCTTTGGTAGCTATCCACCGCTTGCCATTCTTTGCAATATTTGTCTAAGACAATAAAATTATTGGTTTCGGCAATCGGTTTATAGTTGGTCATGGTTTTGATTCCACAGATTTTTTATCAAGTAAAATGGTTCAAAGTAATTGTTAGTTTTTTAGATAAAGTTTCGTTTAAATTTTTCATGATTTTCAATATTGCTTTGAATATCATCGTGATTCCAGATTTGCAATTCCCAAGGAAAATAAAAATTACTTCTGTTTTTAAAGTAAATATGCAAACCACGATAGCCTTCTTTGTCCCGCAAATACCAGTTTTTAAGGTTTAGTTCATCTTGCCAGTCATCTAGCAAATCCATCACGCTGTCAATTTCTTCAGTCGTTAAAATAATCCGTGCACCAAAAATATCATTCAGCCAATTGTTTACAGGGTATTGGTCTTCACGAGCAGAATAGCGCTGGATTTTATCATCAATACTTTCACGGGTTTTGACGCGATAAAAATATTTGATGTCAATATCTGCGGTCATCAAGTAGTCATTAATGCTTTCGTGCAAGGTTAAACGGTATTTATAGATATGCGCAGCAGGCACATGTCGAATGGTTTTAGACAAGTTAATTTTCTCAATTTTTCCTTGTTCAAAATAATCCTTGGAAAAATGATGATGCAAGCGATTGATTTCACCGATGAGTTGTTTAACTTGACTAATTTTATCCATGCTTTACTCCGCGCAGATGTCAATGCACTTGGGTTGATGTTTGAGGAAAACTTAACAGTAAATCTCGATAATACTCGTACTGCTGTTGGCGCAGTTTAATTTCACGCGGTAAACCTTCTGTAAAGGAGTTAGCCAAGGCATCGAATTTGTCTAACACAGCGACAATACGCTCTTGCTCATCGAGGTGGGGGATTGGAACACAAAAAGAAAATAGTTTACTACTATCAATAGATGCTACAGATCCGCCTGTTTTCCTTGCTGCCCGTAAAATATCCTCCCCGCGTGATCTAATCATATGTGCAAGGTAACTAGGCATAATATGGTTATGTGGTATTACAGCTTTCATGTCTTGATTAAGTGTAACAGGTACAGGAATTAGTGCACTTGGTAGTAACTTATCTAGAATACTTGAGCGAACAACTATTGCAATCGAGTTTTCTGGCACCAACTTTGTCGAAGAGTTCTCGATTGCATCTTCGGTAATATAGTCCTGAGCTGAATCAACAATTGGTCGCCCCATGTCTTTAGGCGAAATCCATGGAATAGTTCCATTTTCCCAATAGTCACTATGGCTTTTAGATGGAGTTCCTCCACCATACCAAGTACCAACCTCTCTCAGCGTCATCCATTTAACCTCTATCCGTCGTCCGATCTCGTCCGAAGACGAGGATGCATCGCCCTTATCAAATGTCAACAATTTATCTCTAAAATATTGATATTGCTGATTTCTTAGTTTAAGCTCCGCAGTCAGCTCCGCAGTCATAGCGGTAAATGCATCCAAGATTCGTACAATTTCAGCTTGAATTTCAAGGGATTTTTTCGGGTTATCTGGGCATGGAATGGGGATTTGAAATTTTCTAAAACCATCCATATCTACAGAGGCAAAACTTGACATCGTTGTATTTTTTTTACACCATTCTGCCAATAAAAAACAGTAGTAAAAAATAAACTTCATATCAAAAACTTTTACATAACTATCTTTCAAACTTAAATTGGTAAACCTTTGATTTGCCAAATATGGAACAGTAATTAATGCGTGTTCGCCAATCGTAGCCGATGTTGAAATTATGATGGAATTGGCAGGAAATAATTTCCCTCCTTTTACGGCAGTTTCCGAAATTTTTTGTAATGAGTCTCCAAGGATTTGACCATTCTCACGGATGTCATCCATCCTAAACCAAGGAACAGAACCGTTTTCCCAAAATTCTTTTTTTGATGTCGATGGTGTATAGCCATTTTTCAAATGAAATATTTCTGAAACTGCTTTCCATTCAACCTGTGCTCCATTAAGTAGCTTTTGCATAAAATCTGTATTGTTCATGCCATGTCCTCACCTTCAATCTCCGCCACTATCGCATCAATCTCTTTACGAAGTTGATCAATTTTAGCCACCGTCGTTTTTAGCTCAGCATTCAGTTGGACAATATCCACCTTTTCACGGGTGTCTTTAGCTTCCACATAACTACTGACAGATAGATTGTAGTCGTTAGATTGAATCGTATCGAATGAGACAGAGTGAGAAAAATATTCAATATTAGCTTTGCTATCAAACACCTGCATAATTTTTTCAATGTGTGCATCAGTCAAAATATTGTTATTGGTTTCTTTTTTAAATAAGCCACTGGCATCAATAAACTGAGTTGTATTTTCGGTTTTATGCTTAGACAGCACCAAAATATTCACGGCAATGGTTGTGCCATAAAACAAGTTCGGTGCAAGTGAAATCACCGTTTCAACATAGTTGTTATCAACCAAATATTGCCGAATTTTCTGCTCTGCACCACCACGATAAAAAATACCAGGGAAGCAAACAATCGCTGCACGACCTTTAGCAGATAAATAACTTAACGCATGCAACACAAAGGCAAAGTCTGCTTTAGACTTGGGTGCAAGCACACCTGCGGGAGCAAAACGTTCATCATTGATTAAAGTGGGGTCATCCGAACCAATCCATTTCACCGAATACGGTGGATTAGACACAATCGCATCAAAAGGTTTGTCATCGCCAAAGTGCGGTTCTCTTAAGGTGTCACCTAACTGGATGTTAAACTTGTCGTAGTTAATGTTATGCAAAAACATGTTCATACGTGCAAGGTTATAGGTGGTATGATTCAGCTCTTGCCCCCAAAAACCGTCTTCGATAATGTGAGCGTCAAAGTGTTTTTGGGCTTGTAAAAGCAAAGAACCCGAACCGCAAGCAGGATCATAAATTTTATTGACAGTTGTCTGTTTATGCATGGCTAACTGAGCAATTAATTTAGATACATGCTGTGGTGTAAAGAACTCACCGCCTGATTTTCCTGCATTGGCAGCATAGTTGGAGATGAGAAACTCGTAGGCATCACCAAATAAGTCAATGTGACTGGCATCAAAATCGCCAAAATCTAGTCCAGCCACGCCCTTGAGAACAGCAGCCAAGCGGATATTTTTATCTTTAACGGTATTGCCCAAACGGTTACTAGTGGTGTCAAAGTCAGCAAATAGGCCTTTAATGTCCTGCTCTGACGGATAGCCATTGGCTGAACTTTCAATACTGGCGAAGATGGCAGCTAAGTCGGTATTCAGACTCTCATTATTATTCGCATTTTTAGCAATATTGCCGAATAATTGACTTGGGTAGATGAAGTAACCCTTGGTTTTAATGGCATCATCTTTGATGTCTGGGGTAATAACATTATCAGGGAGTTCTGCATAATTGATGCTGTCATCTCCGCCTTCGATGTAACTAGCGAAGTTCTCACTAATGAAACGATAAAACAGCGTACCCAATACATATTGTTTAAAGTCCCAACCGTCCACTGCGCCACGGACATCGTTGGCAATCTGCCAAATTTGGCGTTGCAGTGCTGCGCGCTGTTGGGTGCTGGTCATGGAAATATCCTAAAAAAATCATTGTTAAGAAAGTCTAGCTCGTGGGTTTTAAAACTTTACAGCTCAGCTTAATCCCCTAAAGCACTTTACTAAGTAAAATAACTTAAAAGAGTATGAGAGATTATTCACCTGCTAAAAAGCTGTAGATTCGAGCTGCATATGCGCTATTCAATCTCTTTCGTGTTGCGCATAAACAATGCAATAAAGTCTAAAATCGATAAGCAGAAGGAGTTTAGCAAAAAATCAAGTTTTTTAGCGAACTTCGGTGTTAAAAAGACATGATTTGTCGCACTGATGTATGGCTGGATTCTCTGCTATACTTATTTTAGTTGTTAAATTGATGGAGTCTCAAAATGCTTAAGACCACCGAACAGAAAAAAAAATATATTCAAGAGACGCGTTTGCAAAACTACCAAGCTAGCCTCAAACTCGAAGGGATGACCACACTAGGGAATCCAACTCAGCTTAGCAAAGCACAAATTTTGCAAAAATATAAAAAGTATTCGCAAACTGAAAGCTAATCGGATAGCACTATGGATAAATATGGGGAACTGGGGGACAGCCTATATTGCTACGCTGGTACAAGTATTTTAAAAAATAAACTCAACATCCGTGATGAGCACATCTTAGAGCAAGCCGAACTTGAACTATCTGGTTTATCGAGTAGCTTAATTGACTATGCAGAACCACCATATAACCTACAATACTTACAAGCCATCCATACTCAGCTTTTTGGTGACTTGTATGAATGGGCAGGACAACTTCGACAAATTGATATTTCTAAAGGTGATACTCGCTTTTGTACATTTTCCCGTATTGAAATTGAAACAAACAAACTGCTCCATTCACTTCAACAGCAAAATTACTTTCAAGATCTAGAGTCGAAATATTTTATACCTAAACTTGCTGATTTATACTGCGAACTCAATGTCATCCATCCTTTCAGAGAAGGAAATGGACGTACCCAACGTATTTTCTTTGAACACCTCATAGCCTACTGTGGTTACGGCATTGATTGGTCTAAAATTAATTCCAAAGAACACTGGGTACAAGCAAATATTGAAGGTTTTTATGGTAATTTACAGCCATTAATTCAAATATTTGACTCATGTATCATCATGCCCGACTAAAAAATAAGGGAGCCAGAAGTTCCCATCAATTATTGACTTTCCAACTTAACTTCAATCTATTAAATGATTTCCCACGCGGATCAGATCATCTAAATTCGCTTAATTCACAGCCCTAATACTTTGCTGTAAGCTTTGCTGTATCTCATGTGCATGGCTGAGATCATGCGTTTGTTTCTGGTTTCGCTGTTCAGTATCCTCTGCATAAAACTCTTCCACTACATCTAGTCCCTCCTCAGCATTCACCTCAAATCGTGCATTACCATAACCCTATGCTGACAAGTAGCCAATCACTTCATTTCGCGTCGGGTAGGTTTGTTCAGTTGTTGGCATCATCCAACCTGACAACGAACTCCAAGTATTTGGAGAAAAAAGACGAAGAGATTCCCAAGCATGTGACCATGCACCGCCCGCCTGAGCTTGGTCATCTAAAATAATAAATGGAATTTTCTTACGTTTGAGGAAATAAGCTGTGGCAAGGGCTGCCTGACCACCACCAATAATGACTACATCAACTTCAGCTTGTAATTGAGTCAAAGCTTCTCTCCTATTATTTATTGTCATAATCAAAATAACGCCCAGTCTGCTCAACAGACTGGGCGTATTTCATGCAATTTTCAAGCGTTTAAATGAGCCATTCAATTACTCAATTGATCAAGATACTTTTCGGCATCCAAAGCTGCCATACAGCCTGAGCCTGCCGAAGTAATTGCTTGACGATAAATGCTGTCAGCAACGTCACCTGCAGCAAATACCCCTGCCACAGAAGTTGCTGTTGCATTTCCCGAAGTGCCACTTTGTACTTGAATGTAGCCATCACGCAGGTTGAGTTGACCGTCAAACATACCTGTATTCGGTTTGTGACCAATAGCAACAAATAAGCCCTGAACTTCAACGGCTTGTGTGCTTTCATCCAAAGTTGACTTCAAGCGGACTGAAGTAACACCAGTATGATCACCTAAGACTTCATCAACTTGATTGTTCCAAAGAATACTAATTTTTCCTTCTTTTTCTTTGGTAAAAAGTTGATCTTGTAGAATTTTCTCTGAACGTAAACTATCTCTACGGTGAACTAAGGTGACATGTTCTGCAATATTAGAAAGATAAAGCGCTTCTTCAACTGCTGTGTTACCACCACCAACGACCATGACTTTTTGGTTCTTATAGAAGAAACCATCACAAGTTGCACATGCACTGACACCTTGACCCATGAATTTAGCTTCAGATTCAAGACCCAAGTATTGTGCTGTCGCACCTGTTGCAATAATCAGTGCATCACAAGTAAATTCTTCCATGTCACCTTTAAGCACAAATGGACGAACGCTTAAATCAACTTCATTAATGTGATCATACACAATCTCTGTGCCAAAGCGTTCAGCATGGGCTTGCATTCGTTCCATAAGTGCAGGACCAGTTAAACCTTCTGGGTCGCCCGGCCAGTTATCTACTTCAGTGGTCGTTGTTAATTGACCACCAAGTTGTATACCTGCAATCAATGTAGGTTTTAAGTTTGCACGTGCTGCATACACAGCAGCACTATAACCCGCAGGCCCTGAACCTAATATCACTAATTTAGAATGTCTCTTTTGCATTTCTGATCACCTAAATTTTATAAGCTACGTTGATTGACACGCTTAGATAATTCTTCTGCCGACTCTTTTCGCTCTGAATAACGGTCTGTGAGGTACTGACTTTGCCCACGCGTCAGTAGCGTGAATTTATACAGCTCCTCCATGACATCGACAATTCGATCATAGAAGGATGATGGTTTCATCCCTCCATCTTCTTCAAACTCTAAAAAAGCTTTTGGAATAGAGGATTGGTTCGGAATCGTGATCATACGCATCCAACGGCCTAAAATACGCATCTGGTTTAGGCTGTTAAAAGACTGTGAACCGCCACTGACCTGCATCAAGGCCAAAGTCTTTCCTTGCGTTGCGCGAATCGCACCACCTGCCAGTGGAATCCAATCAATTTGTGATTTGAAAATTGAACTCATTGAGCCATGACGTTCAGGTGAACACCACACCATACCTTCTGCCCAAGCGAGTAAATCATGCAATTCTTTAACCTTTAGATGCTCAGTATCCGCATCTTCAGGCAAGGGTAAACCTTTAGGATGGAAGATTTTTACTTCAGCACCAAACTGCTCCAAAATACGTCCTGCTTCCATCACCGCCAATCGGCTATATGAACGCTCACGGTTTGAGCCATACAGCAGCAAAATACGCGGTGGATGATTCACCTCTTTAGCCTGTACTTTTTCTAAAGTAGGTTGATCGAGAAGATTCATATCTACATTTGGGAGAGTCATAGAAATTACACCTCTGCTTTAAAAAACTTTTTTCTGAGCCATAAAGACACGCTCACCAAAGCAATCAATACTGGGACTTCGACCAGTGGGCCGATCACCGTGGTAAATGCGACTGGTGAAGCTAAACCAAAGGTCGCAATCGCTACAGCCAGTGCCAACTCAAAGTTATTCCCCGCAGCAGTAAAAGAGATTGCTGCTGTCTTCGGATAATCATTGCCCATCCATTTGCTCATAAAGAAGCTAATAAAGAACATCAAGACAAAGTAAATTGTTAAAGGAATCGCAATTCGTAAAACATCCATTGGCAGGCTTACAACATCACCACCTTTTAGGCTAAACATAGCCAAAATCGTGAACAGCAAAGCAATCAAACTTAGAGGACTGATTTTCGGAATAAATTTGGTTTGATACCACTCCACGCCTTTTTGTTTCACCAAAATTAAGCGCGTTAAGAAACCTAATAAAAACGGAATACCGAGATAAACCAAAACAGCATGGGTAATCGTCCAGAAATCAACATTGATCACTTGCCCTGCAACGCCAAAATAAGGCGGTAGGAAGGTCAGGAATAGCCAAGCATAAGTACTAAAAAACAAAATCTGAAAGATACTGTTAAAAGCGACCAATGCTGCGACATATTGATTATCACCACAGGCCAAACCATTCCAGACTAAAACCATCGCAATACATCGTGCTAAACCAATCAGGATTACGCCTGTCATGTATTCGGGATAACTCTGCAAAAATATGATTGCCAATGCAAACATGAGCACGGGAGCGATCAGCCAGTTTTGTACTAAGGATAAAGTTAGTGTTTTCTTATCCTTAAATACTTGCGGCAACGTCGCATAGTCCACTTTTGCCAGTGGCGGATACATCATCAAAATCAAACCTATCGCAATCGGGATATTGACTGAATCCACACTCATTTTATCCAAAGCGACAGAAGCTTGCGGAAAGAACACGCCTATCGCAATTCCCAACGCCATAGCAATAAAAATCCATAGCGTGAGGTTACGATCTAAAAAGGATAATCTTTGTTGAGCCATGATGTTCTCATTCAATATGCGAAATTTGATTGATTGCAGCAATCAAATCTGGGCGAGACATATGCGCTGTATCGAGTGCCAATAAAGCGTCTAAGCGACGGTTGATATGATCAACAGTGACTTGGAATGCTTTGAGCTTTTCTTCTTTCGGTAAATCCAAATGTGAAGGATCGACCAAACCCCAATGTGCCTTGATCGCTCCACCTAAATACAGTGGACATGCTTCTTGTGCTGCCGAATCACAGACGGTAATCACAACGTCAGGTTGGTATTGTTCGCAGTCATCAATCGTTTTACTCCACAAACCTTCAGTTGAAAGACCTAGGTTTTCCAAGGTTTCAATCGTCAGTGGATGCACCTGTCCAGATGGTTTGCTACCTGCACTGTAAGCTTTCCAACCTTCAGGCGCACGGCTATTAAACAGCACTTCTGACAGGATGCTACGACAACTGTTTCCAGTACATAAAAAAAGAAATTTCATATTTTTACTACTCGCAATAACTATTGATTTGCTGAAAGGATGGTGCAACTTTTGGCTGTATATCGGTATTGTTAAGGGTGTTAAGTACGTCTACGCACCAAGTGGGTAAATTGGGATTGAGACTGTAATAAACCCATTGCCCTTGACGTCGATCTTGTAAGAGACCCGAAGAACGCAGTAAGGCTAAATGCCGTGAAATCTTGGGTTGGCTCAGCTGTAATTTTTCAGTCAAATCACAAACACACTGTTCATTATTCCCAAGAACCAACATAACAATGTTGAATCGCGTTTCATCAGCCAAACATTTAAAGAAATTGATTTGATCCATATTTTTACTCACTCAAACATATGGATATATCAATATTCACATATATCCATGAAATTTTTATTTCAATCTCTGCCCATTCGCATCAATCACTTGCTCACCGTCTTCTTTAGTGAAAGCACCCTTTTGCGGTAAAGGCAAAATCTCCAACACAATTTCAGAAGGACGACTTAAACGAGTTCCTCGTTCAGTCACCACGAATGGACGGTTAATTAAAATTGGATACTGAAGCATAAAGCACAATAATTGGTCTTCGGTCCAGTCTTCATTGTCAATTCCTAAATCTATATATGGATCAACATTCTTACGAATCGCATCTCTCACCGTTAAACCCGCATCCGCGATCATTTGAATCAGTTCATTTTTAGAGGGAGGTGTTTCAAGGTACTCAATCACTTCAGGTTCAATATTGGCATTACGGATTAATGCCAAGGTATTACGTGATGTACCACATTCAGGGTTGTGATAAATTTTAACGTTTGGAGTAGCAGACATTTGCTCAAACTCAACAGGATCTTTGAATATATTTATATACGAATAAACATATATATGCAATTCCATATTTTGTTTTTATAAAATCTAGAATTGCATTTTAATTAATTTGTATTAAGATTAAATTAAAGGAAATGGCTATCTTCCTTCTACAAACCGCCACTAACGGCTGATGATACCTACGTTACCCTTATGCAGGGTGCGTAGTAGTGCGCTCTGCTTTTTTGTAGAATGGAGCGCGATCTAATGATTTACTTAAAAATAAAACATATTTTTGTTCCCTTTATTCATCTTTCCCCTCAGTTATAACGGGGAAAACTATGTATTTATCTCTTTTATCTATTGGTATTGGTGCTGCATTAGGTGCATGGCTTCGCTGGTTTTTTGCACTTAAATTTAACTCTATCTTTCAAAATATTCCATTAGGCACTGCATTGGTTAATTTTATAGGGGCATTCATTATTGGTTTTGCCGTAAGTTTTTTTGCAGCAAGTGCTTTGAATCCCAATTATAAATTATTTGTTATTACAGGCTTCTGTGGTGCATTAACAACATTCTCAACCTTTTCAATGGAAGTCATTACATTGCTACAAAATGGGAAAGTTGATTATGCAATTTTTGCAATAGCAATCCATGTTCTAGGTTCATTGCTGTTTACAGGAATTGGAGTTTATACCTACCAGCTGACTGTAAATCACTAAATTTGGAGAATAAAATGAATGGTTATCTAGTTACTTTTTATACTCAATTAAATCAGCGCTATCAAGGTAAACAACTTCATGAATGGTTGTTAAAGCTGTCTAAAGAAATGCATTTTAGTGGTGCTACCGTAATACATGGGTTTGAAGGAATAGATCATAAGGGACAATTTCATTCAGCAAGTTTTTTTGATTTAGTCGATGAACCTATGCAAATTCAATTTGCATTAAGTGAATTAGAGACAGAGCAGCTATTTGATCGCCTAAACCACGAAGAATTATCAATTTTTTATGTAAAAATTCCCGTTGAATATGGAATGATTGGAAATCAAAAAGGAAAATAATTATGGGCTTTAAAGATATTCCAGCAGGAATCAATGCACCTGATGACTTTTATAGCATCATAGAAATTCCTCAAAATATTGACCCCGTCAAATATGAAATGAATAAAGAGTTTGATTCAATCTTTATTGATCGTTTTCTTACAACCTCAATGTTCTATCCAGCAAACTATGGCTATATTCCTAAAACATTAAGTGAAGATGGTGATCCTTTAGATGTACTGGTGATTTCACCCTACCATGTTGCTATCGGTTCCGTGATTAGAAGCAGACCTGTTGGTGTGATGTATATGGAGGATGAGCATGGTATTGATGCAAAAATTATTGCAGTGCCACACCCTAAGCTATCAAAACTGTATGACGATATTTTAGATATTAAAGATATAGATCAACTTGTATTAGACCGTATCCAACATTTCTTTGAGCACTACAAAGATTTAGAAGAAGGCAAATGGGTCAAATTGCAAGGCTGGGGAAATATTGATAAAGCCCGAGCGGAAATTATGCAGTCAATTAAAGCATATAAATAAGATTTACCGACACCATCATGTTTGATGGTGTCGGTAAATGGACTTGTTTAACCTTATCTATTATTAAATTCTGGCATGTGTCCCATACTTATCAATCATGATCGAACTGGCTTCATTTAGACCACGTACTGTGACATTCGCACCATTCTTTTGGAACTTGTTGACCACGGAATCAAGCATAGCGACTGATGTTACATCCCAAATATGAGAGTGAGTTAAATCTATAATCACATCTTTTACATCTTCTTTAAAGTCAAAACCTTGCATGAATTTTTCTGAAGAACTAAAGAATATCTGACCTCTCAAATCATATAGACGAGCTGTCCCCTCAAAAGAAGCACTGACCTGAATATCATTTTCTAGTTTATTGGCCAAGAATAAAGCTGAAAGCATTACACCTGTTAATACTCCTAACGCTAAGTTATGTGTAGCTACTACTACAATAACTGTCGCAATCATCACTATATTGCTGCTTTTAGGATTGTCCTTTAATTGTGTAACCGAACTCCATTCAAAAGTACTGATTGAAACCATGATCATCACAGCAACCAATGCGGCCATTGGAATCACTTTGAGCCAATCACTGATAAATACAACAAGAATGAGAAGAAAAATACCCGCAGAGAATGTCGATAATCGTGTGAGACCACCCGACTTTACGTTAATCATAGATTGACCGATCATAGCACAACCAGCCATACCGCCCATGAAGCCAGAGGCAATATTCGCAATACCCTGTCCTTTACATTCCTGATGCTTATCACTTGGCGTATCTGTCATTTCATCGACAATCGTTGCTGTCATCATAGACTCAAGCAAACCTACGGCTGCTAGTGCAACCGAATACGGCAAAATGATCATCAATGTCTCAAGATTTAGAGGAATATTCGGGATCAAGAACATTGGAAGTGTGTCAGGTAATGCTCCCATATCTCCAACAGTCCGTACATCAATTCCTAGGGCTATTGCTAATAAGGTAATCACAATGATGCAGACTAGCGGAGAAGGTAAAAGCTTTCCTAATTTTGGTATTAAAGGAAATAGATAAATAATCGCTAGTCCTAAAGCAACCAATGCATAAACATGCCAAGTCACATTAGTTAGCTCAGGTAACTGAGCCATAAAAATCAAGATGGCCAACGCATTTACAAAGCCAATCACTACAGATTTAGAGACAAAGCGCATCAGCTTAGCCAATTTCAAATAACCTGCTAATATTTGAATGACACCAGTTAAAATCGTTGCAGCAAGCAGATATTCTAGCCCATGCTCCTTGACCAATGTGACCATGAGCAGCGCCATCGCTCCAGTAGCTGCTGAGATCATGGCTGGACGACCGCCAACAAAAGAAATCACGACAGCAATACAGAAGGATGCGTATAAACCTACTTTAGGATCTACACCAGCAATAATTGAAAAAGCGATAGCTTCAGGGATAAGTGCAAGACCGACGACAAGTCCTGCAAGTACATCCCCACGGATGTTAGAGAACCATTGTTCTCGTACATTAGATAACATAAACATAGCCTGTTTTTTAATTTTTTAGATAGGCTAGTGATGTGATATATACAACACACAAGCGACTACACCACATCACTAGACAGTGATGAGTTATTTACTGATTAAAGGGGTAAATAAACTTAAGGTGGCGTAAGTGTCATATAGGAAAAGAGTGTTTAGGTTTTTAGAACACTTAGGGTAGCACAAGAGGTTGAGGATGTGAAATCAACCAACCTTTTAAAAAAAACTACTTATTAAGATCAATAACAAAAAAATTAAGATCTGAATTTTATTAAAAGGCATCATGTGATGCCTTTTATTCAATTTAAAGCTTTAACCGATTGCTGTAAACCTTTCTGAATATACTGCATTTGTGTTAAATTATGCATTGCTTTCTGGTCTTGCTGCTGTGTGCTTTCAGGATAAAACTCCTCCTCCACATCGACACCCTCCTCAGAATTCATCTCAAACTGTGCATTGGCAAAACCTTGTCTTGCTACATGATCTAAAGCCTCTTGATAAAATCCAACAGCCTTACACTGCCCATCAATTTGCTTGGCTTGAATAATGGCATCATTCAGACCAACACCATCTCGCAAAGTTAAATCTACATAATACACGGGAGTACGATAGCTTTGTATAGTTGATTTCCCACGCAAGGTCAGTTGCAGTGGCAAACACGACAGCAAGCCATTGGATGCAGCATGGTAATAACTCAGTCGTGCGGCTAAAGTCCGAATGCTGTTAAAACCCGCCGTTCTAAAAATAAAGGTGCCGAGCTCATCCGACTCATCTAAATTGACATGCAAACGACCATAAGGCTTGCAGTTACCCCCTTGTGCCATTGGGCATAGATCAGGGGATGGGCATGGATGTTGTTCTACACCTTGATTGGTCAGTCGTTGGCAGGTTTCACCATTACCCACACAAACGGGACGTCCTGTCTGACGATCAAATAAACTGTATTCCGCTCGTAGATTGAGTTCAGGATCATTGAAGATCATCCTTACTGGAATGGTTCTGAGTTTTTGATTTTGAGCTTTAGTGCGAAGCTGTTCATCTAAGGGGTGCTTTACCCATCCTTCTTTGCCTTGAATTTGACTGGTAATGGTGAATTGGTCATCCTTTTCAGGGATACGCTTACCATTTTTTTCGACAACCTTGCCGATACTGATTCGCCCGAGTATGGGTGGTGTAATGGCTAGACCTTTAATCATGGTATTTTCCTCTTCTACTTAAATGTGTAGATATGCTTGGTTAAAAATGAAATCGGCATAAAAAATCCCATGCCTGAACGCATGGGATTCGCGGATGTTGATTGGGTGTTTTGCTTGTTAATTGAACTTAGGCTAAATCTGTTTCAATCAGCATCGGTATAGATGTTGAAACGTCTTGAACCTGTTTTACTTTGCGGAAATTGGTTCAGAAGTTGAGGGTGTGACTTGAGTAAAGCCTTACTGTCTAAGCCGACAGAGTCTTTGGACTTCTTCCATGTGACTGAACCCGTTTTAAAGGTGGCACGTTCAGCCTCCTGCATCTTGGCTTGCAACTGATGTTTAAGGAGGTCAAATTGCTCCTGATGCTTTTCAACTTGATTGCGTACTCGGATCAGTTGTTCAAACTGTTGATTGGCTTGCTCATCTTCAGATAAGTCTGTCGTACTGAGTGGTACATGCTCTGGATACAACAGCTGTAAGGCTTTGGCTGCCGACTCACTGGCATCTGCTTCAGGTGGGGTATCCTTTTCCACACAGTCCCAGAAATAACGTTCGGCATTAACGATGTGTTGGATCACTGACTCAGAACGAGTGACTTTAAAAATGCGGGTTTCATGTCCACAAATTAAGACACAGATATGGGCAGCTTTCTTGCCTGTCACGGCCAATTGATGTTGCACCTGACACAACACGTATAAAGGCACACCATCTCGCCACAGCTTGGCACCATACTCCCCTGCGGTTTTGCACTCTAAGATCTGCACATCGGCATCCCCAACCACGGAGTAATCCAAATTGGCCAACATGAAATGCTTATCTGGATCAGGATGTTGTAATACGGCATTGACCCGACGCACTTTGTAATTGGTATGCATGCTGTAGTATTCAGCAACCAAGGGTTCTAATTGCTTGCCCCAATATAAAGGTGCATGGCCTTCGCTTTCCTCTTGAATATTTTGTTGAATCCTTCCTGTCTTAATCATCCATAGTTCGAGCATCGACATATAGGGATTGAGGCCACACGCCGCGGCACAGTCACTACTGCCAATGCCCTTGCGTCTTACTTCTAGCCATTCGGCCTGACTTAGGTTTTTGGTCTCTACAAAGCGTTTTGGATGGGTGAGTTTAGGGCGATGAGCATGGATATTTGCTCGAGTGGGATGAGGTTGAATTAAAGCTGAGTTCATATATATGTCCTCTGATTATTAAATTTTAGGCATAAAAAAAGCCACATCTGGAGATGTGGCAAAGAGGTATTTGAGTTCAAGGAGATTTACAGGATCATGTTGATCTGATGTGATCATCTTAAATCCCAAATCTGAATCTAAACTTAAACAATCAAACGCAACGCTTGTTCAAGCCCACGTTGCTTAAGCCCTGCCCCTGCACCAAACCAAGCGGAGTCAAGTCGATGATCTTGGCTCATGGCTCGACGTTCATGGTCAGAAAATTCGGTGATACTGCATAGCAATCCATACGCCGTGTCTTTAGCTGAACTGAGTTCCGCTCCTCGCCCATGTCCATTAAACATGGTCATAACTTTGGACATGGCACGTCCATTCGGTTCAGTCTTGTTTTCAGCTTTGGTGGCTGAGTTGGCTTGGGTAGCGACATTACGATAAAACTGAATAATACTGTCATCTTGCTCGGTTGGACTGAGGCTGGTGTTATTAAACACCGCATCGAAATACGCTGCTGCCTCACTTTGTGTGACTTTACGCTGACTGAGTTGTTTCATTTCATACATATGCTCGTTCCATGCTCGCACTGAAATACCCAATTGCTGCTTGATCTTCTGCGCATCAAACTTGGTGCTGTGTGGCACTTTGACTACGCCTGCACTTGCGTTCTGACCTTTTAAAGCAATCGCCAAGGTGTTATTACACACCACTCGGATTGAGGTAAATTGCGCCGTGGTTGCTAAGGTGCCATCACACGCCGTAGCCAAGAGAATGTAACCATTGCTGACATCTTTGCCCTTTAAAGCAGAAGTCTGTCCAGTTTTGGCTAAAGCCCAGAATTTCTTACCCCCTTTGAGTACGCCTGCGGTTTCCAGTTCAAAGCCTGATTGTTCAGTCAGGTCTCGATAAAATTCTAGAATCTCTTGGGGTTGCACTTCCTGATAACGTTGACTGACTACAGAAAGCGGTGCATGGGTATCGGAACGATATAAGACCCGTTGTTCATCATGCGGGAGGATTAAGTTTTGTCCTTTGTGGTTTTCCGCTATATAACTAACATTGGAGCTTTCGATCTGCCAATCCATGCCTGCTTGTTTGGCCCAGACTTCAATCGGTTGATTTGGGCTCAATTGATTACCTAAACCATGCCAAGGGGTTTGTCCGACATACGCCATATTTTCAATTTGATGTGCCATAGTAAATCTTCCTAAAATAAGGGTGTGATATAAAGTTTTAAAGCGTGTGTAAATTCAACGATGTAACCATGCAAAGACTCAGATGCGATTACTTCGCCCATGCAAAGCTGTGTTGGCAATCCAAGCAGAGATAGTGCTCGGCATTGCTGTAATACTTTTCAAAACAGTATTGACTGACCACAACAAGGACACCGCCGACGACCACTCCGATCGCTGCACCAATAAAAGGTGAAACGCCTGCTTTTTTGGCGACCTGCATCCCGAACATCGCCATTTGTGTAGGGGAAATACAACGTTGCAGTTGTTCAAAATAATTAAAGTTGGGATTGCCTGTATCGGTCTGTTGAACATGGACAGACTGACAAAAGGGACAGCGAATAAGCGACATTGAATATTCCGAATAGCGTGAATTCAGTACAAAAGCTGAATAGCGGGCATAAAAAAAACCGCACCCCTTAAGGACGCGGTTTGGTTTGGTGTACAGCTTAAATTGAGTATTTTGGCTTAACGTTGAACGGGGTTATTGGAAGCTATAGCTTGCAGTGCCTTTTTCCGTTTCAACATCAACACGCACTACGTTGTCATAGCCACAGCCTGTTAATTTTAGTCTTAAACGCAGACCCATTTTAAAATGCTGTGGATATTCCAATGATCGACGATAACCTTCATAACTGCATTCGCCGTTGTTGATCAGCACATTAGTGACATCAATCGGATCTGCACTGTTAGAACGGATGGTCAATACTGTAGCGGACTGATTTTGCGCATACCAGTTACTGGTATCTTTCACATCTAGTTCTACCGTAAATGTATTTGGATCTAGGCCAGAGTTACAGCCACTCAGCAACATTCCTGTAGTTGCAGTTACTACAAGTAGGATCGGTTTAAAAAATTGCTTCATACATTTCATCCTCAGCAGTAGTTATAGCTCACGCCATAATCGCCCGTATTTAAATCAATACTGACCAGATGAATTTCACAGTCTGTGCCATTATCAAATTTATAAACGTAGTAACGATTACCCGCCTGCTCCGATTCCAGTGCTCCATGTTCCTGTAAGCTGAAGTCTTTCACTGATTTGCCTGTATCTTTTGCGGCTTTAGCAAAGACATAGCGTTGATACTTGTCTATGTTGTCCTGCTCAAACTGAGGCAGTTCGTCATAAGGCAGCATCGACAGTAAGGTATCGACAGCCTTTAGGTTTTTATCAAATTCAAAACTCAGCAGTTCAGGTTCATGGTCGGATGGACTCAGACTTTTGCTTCCCGTGGTCAATTCTTTGACATCGATCCCATCCACTTCAGCTGCTGCAATCTCGGCTGAGGCTGGTTCTGAACTGGCGGATTCTAAAGGCTGTGCAGATCTGGCCTCCGAAGTACTAGCCGCTTGAACAGTTTTTTCAGATACGTGTTTGGGGCTATAGAAATAGAAGCCTGCAATGCTGATTAGGGTCAGCGCTAAAATCGCAGCCAAGCCCAATATGGTTTTTTGGTTCATCTCAAATGCTCCCCGTCTTTAGTTGGGTACAGTGACTTGACCATTCTGAGCATTAAAGTGAACAAAGCGTGGGCAGCCACCCTGAAAGTTCACCGTAAAATTACGCCAACCACGGTTGCCCGGATTGGTTTTATACATGCACTGATAGACCCCGCCACCCAAATTACGGGCCTTAACAAAATAGGCTTCACTGGCTTGCGCAAACCAACCTGCTTGTGCCAATGATGCGCCTGCAAGTAGTGATGAAATAAGGGCAGTTTTTAGGAAGGTTTTAAACATAATCATTTTCTCTTTTTATAGGCATAACTGGTCTTGGTCTTAATCAGACGCAGTGCTCCCCATGCATGAATGTTGGAATGAATATCTATGTTTTTTTGACGTGTTATAGACGATAAAGCGCACGGATCTATGACCCTCAAAACAGCATGAGAGATTCATCTTCATATCGGTAATATGTACTTGAAAAAGTTTTATTCTTAGAAAGTTATCGACACAGCTATGCATTGACTGCACAGCATCAGGTCTAATCACCCAGTGGTACAAACATGAAAAAAGAGAAATATAAGAGAGGATATAGATATAGACGCATGGCGTACTCCTTTGTTTAAAAAGAATTCTGCCAAGTCACTGCTAATATGATGGTGGCAGAACGAAAGAGGGTTAGCAGACTGGTAACAAAGAAACCAGCACGCGCAAGCGCGTCCCCCTTCCGCCCTACCGCAACGAAGGGGGGACGAACGGGTTCACAACATGCAAAATCAAATTTCACATACTGTCTTTGTTAATGGGTCTGCTAAAACCCGCTGACGATGTAGGTCAGCAGGCTAAGGATAATCTGCACGTTATAGAGCGTCAAGCAAGTACAGGAATGTAATATTAATTTTTAACGTCTTACGGGTGCCCCATGGAACCATTCAAATCCTTTGGGAAAGATACAAATTCTCGTGGCGAGTCCATTCTGACCCGTTTGATTTTCAGGCATTTCATCTAATGCACCGAGTGGGCATAGCGCCTCTTCTTGAAGAATTCGATCAATCCGAAGTGCTTGCTCAGCATCCAAGCGAGTATGCTGCTGATTCGCCTCAGGATAAATACAGGTTCCCATATATCCTGTCGTCTTCAGCCAATGCTCCCTGATATCATGACAATATCCGAGTGGACCAGAATAGAGCGATTGGTTAAAGGTTAGATAAAAATGAATAATGTAGCGTTGTTGTACAGCATCACGCACAATCTGATAAAAACGATAGACCACCTGCGTTCTATACCAAAATACTGTAGATAAACTATTTTGGAAATTTGATAAATATCGACTTAACTGTCGTATATCAATAATTTCATTGCACACGTCATTCAAACTCAGTTCTAGTTTCAAATCCGCTGCATCAGGATAAATCTGGTTTGTATTACGGTAGGATTCTCTCAGTTTTTCAATCCGTTTCTCGTAGCGCTCATTCTGCTTATGTATTTCTTCGGCTAAGCTAGTACTCTCAAACAGAATTCTCAGTCTTTTTAAGATCCTATCTATATAAAAGCCTGCACTTCTGTCTGCTGTGACTGCAAAAAAATTGATTCGCTCTTGCCCTAATACACTACAATAAGCCTGAAAAAACTTATCCAGCCAAAATGAAAAGTATAAATGCTCTTGTATGCAAGCCATCATCATTTTGCGCCACTCTGAAAAATAACCCGACAGCTTGCGTTTAAACTCCTGATCTATATTTTTTTTATGATCCTTGTAATGAACACCTTCTGGAATCGGGGCAAAGCGAATCGTTTGGTAATACTCTAAAACATCCTGCTCCAAGCGCGGTGCTATAACAAACTCAAATTCTGAATGGCTCATGTGTTGTCCTATGAATTGATTAACTTCATAGAACTGGCAATATCATAATTTTTTAAACCAAATCTCCTGTGCCAGCTTTGCTAAAGCAGTCTGCGCATTCCAGTCTTTGATTCTTCTATTTTCCTCTGTATCAGGTATAGAGCGACCATGATGCTGATAATCTCCCTTATAAAACGTTTTACGTCCTCGTGGTTTAACCAATAACGTCTGCTCGTATTTTTCAGGATCACTGAGATACGCAATCGCACCTAAAGCATTGTTGCCTTGTTCAGGCTCGGTTCGATGAATCGCTCCAATCCCTAAACGCCCCTTACGCTGGTAGTTCTCTTTATTCTCTGTCGTGTTGATGTTCCGCCCAAAGCCCTTGCTTAATGTGATCTCCTTCCACTTATAGATCACTCCCTCAGCAATTTTATAATCATTCTGATGCTTTGACCTATTAATCACCAATGCTAAATGAGCATGAAAGCCTTTGGTTATCCCCTGCTCCAGTGCGATCGCATAGGTTACCAACCCATCAAAACAGCCATTCTTATCGGTAATCACAGCACGTAAGCTATCGATATGCTGATAGAAGTCATGCACTTTAATATCACTCAGGCTGTCCTTGCTATAACTCAAATCCACTCTGATCACTAGAACCGAATAATATCCCTTAATTGCGCCTTCAAATTCACCAAGTAATGCCTCTCGATTCAATTCTTTCCGTCTCGCAAAGCTTTTGATCTCCTCACGTATCAGTACTCGATGGGCATGTAAGATCCGTCTCAGATCATCAATTCCCCCTACAGAACGACCTAACAGGTATTCACCAAAGTTGAGTATGCCACGCTGGCTATTGACGTATTCAGTGACTGCAATAAACGCCCTAATCGATGCTGCGTACTCAACCCCTTCTCGTTTAAACTTTTCAAATGCACACCATAAGTGTTCTAAATTAAAAAGGAATGCTTCATTCGGCATATCAAAATTAAGACATACATCAACAAAGGTATGAATGGCATACATCACCCCTGCCTGATGATCTAAATCCAATGGGAACACGTTGAACTTCCTTAACTATGATGAGCGTCATAGTTAAGCAATGGACTTATTTTTTTAAGCTGAGTGCTGATCTAGAGTAAGCACAAGTCATCCACTATCTACATATATCGAATAGTGCCCTCATCCTGCATGGCCTATGATCAATAGCGCCATGTATATTGGGATATCTATTCATATCTGTATGACCATTGTTCTTGTGATCTGTATGATTAATACTGATTGTATTGATATATCTAGTATTTATAGTTCTATACTCTATAGTCATTAATCTATTATTAGTATTAATCTCTATATTAATAATATATAAAACCGTCTTAGCGCAAAAGCAATAATGATAGCCCAGCCGATCAGCACGATTTCCAAACCTTCGGCTAAGCTAGGCCTTTTATATATTTTGGCGTTACGATAGTTAGGTCAGAAAAATGATTTTTCAATCATAAACCTAGCGCAAAAAACTATTCAAATAATGACAAACAGTGATGATGCAGCAGTCCGTAATCTTTAAGTTCTACCAGTGTTGGTGAAATTTCTGTTATTTGCTGTGTAGGAAAATCAAAGCGAGTTCCATCCTGAAGGGGTTCTTGAAACGCCAATTCACTTAAGAAATACCTGTTAGCTTTTGCATGCTCATCAGGGACAAAGCAACAGCTGTATGTATTTTGTATAAATGACCGAGGTAGAATCTTAAAAGGCATCACTGTTTCAGTTGCATTTACCAACGCCCTTTCCAAACTACTTTTAGTAGCACTGAGCTTTTGGTCAATATCAGAATGTTTCCGCATACATTGCTGAAAAAAATAAATTTGGTTATATGCAATCAGATCCATAAGGGCCATTAAAAACTGATGAATTCTGGACTGCTCAGCCTTTAACCTGAAGGTGATCATTGATTCAATTTTATCAGTCTCATTTTTTTGAGTAAGATCTTCTTTGATTGTTTTGATTTGAGTAGCTTGCAATGAATACGGATAGAGAAAATCTGTGCACCCTAAACGTTCAAAGCTTTCATCATCGATTACTGCTGGATTAGCATCTCTCAGCATTTTAAAAAGTGATATATTCTGGTTATATATCTGACAGCACCACTGCTCAAGCAAGCTTTGAAAAAGACCTAACCGGTTATTCATCCCGCTGAGTTTAGTATGCTGGATAGATTCTAAATGATCCAAAACCGCCTCATCCTTCAAAATATTTTCATGCGGCTTTAAATAAAACGTTGCTGATAATGGGTTTTCTGGATGTAGCCGCTTTAGTTCGAAATAATGATCATACAACTTCATTATTTCCTGCTGTTGTAGCACAACATAATTTGCATAACCTACAGCTTCACGAGACAGAGGAATAAACGGTTTCATCCAGCACAAAGGATCATGTAGCAAATAATTGTTTTTGCAATTCAATACTTTCAAGCCAGCATCTGAATCTTCACTTTTAGTGTTTGACAACAAGTCACTCTTTGGATTCAGCATAGTAAAAATAGAGGCAACTTTCTGAACTTCAAAAACATGTGGCTGAGGGTACTTCAAAATATAAAATTTGCCGTAAATTGCAGCATCCCCAAAAAATTCATGCGAAAGGTTTAAAGCGTAAATTGGAGACTCTGTTTGAATAAAACTATTTCGAATTGCGCCATCTGCCTGACTTCGAATAAATCCCATTTTTTTTAGTTGTTGTATCGCCCGATAAATAGATTGCTTGTTTAAACCCGTTGCTCGCTCAATTTCACCAATTCCACACCCTATAACAATCCCAAATAAATCTGTCCCATAAAGCAACCGCAGCAAAACCAGATAGGTTCGATAATCAAGACCATAATTCAACTCTAAATTTGGGGGTAAATTACTAATGCTTATGCCATCACTTTTTATAAACAAAATCTTAATAAGCTGAAGTAAAGAAATCTGCCTATTCTGTCTTTTATGGATTTGTTCTAGCCAGTCAGGAGACTCTATTATCGCCTCAATATAAGCAAGCCTGAGTTGTAAGTGACGGACACGAGCCCGCTTTCCACTCTCAGGAAAGCTAATCATTAATATCTCTCGTTGCTCCAATTCATCCAACACACCCCCTAATTTTTTAACCTGTATGCCGATTACTTTTGACAATTCAGCTAGCGGCAATGAGGTACTTTCAACTCCAAAATTTCTTACAAACTTCAGTAGTGCCCAAAATGCATAAGGTGAAAGCTGACCATCTACTTTTTGATAAAAAGCCAGAAATAGGGTTAAAAGATATTGCTCTGAAATTTTCTCCGACACAGATTCTATTCCTAAAAATTTAACTGTATTCTCATGATAACGACTATACATTAATTAAGATAAGCACAAAATGTTAATTAAAAATATGATAATCAACACTTAATATTTAGTTAACATTTACTTAATGTTTATTTATTGATATATAAATATTTAAACAACTTTTATTTAAATTGAAAAATGACACGACCATATTTAACTTTAGAACAATGGTTATCCACTGATACAGAACGCAAAAAAAAATTCTTAGATCAAGAAACCAAACTAAGACCAAACCAGATACGAAAGATCACAACCTCTGGTAGTAAAGATCGTTATATTTCTATAAATCATTCACAAACTAAATCAGGTGATGAACAAAAGCCTTCCTCTCTACTAAATCAACCCTATTCAACTTCCATAGATCAACTATTCCCAAATACTGAAAAATTTGAGACTGAACACTGAACCGTACCGGGTTTGTCGGAGGGTCAATATTCTGAGAGACTATTCCGATGAAAAAACCAAACTATACCCCCGAAATTAGAGAAAGAGCGGTTCAATTACTAATTGAATCTGAAAAAGATTATCCTTCTACTTGGGCAGCAATCACAGCTATTGCACCTAAGATTGGTTGTACTCCTGAAACATTGCGTGTTTGGTAT